>Ga0190275_10000059_pt1 | contig 142385 bp, 141 predicted proteins | sample Popmic550T_FD_133745 | JGI IMG/M metagenome (GOLD analysis project Ga0190275, IMG submission 133745) | Populus adjacent soil microbial communities from riparian zone of Yellowstone River, Montana, USA - 550 T | ecosystem: Environmental > Terrestrial > Soil > Riparian zone > Trees stand... | reverse complement strand
GGCGTCACCCTGAACTTGTTTCAGGGTCCAGCTGGTCGCTCGCCCGGGAAGCGGAAAGCTGGATGCTGAAACAAGTTCAGCATGACGGGATGAGACAGCGCTTCAGTCTAAAATGATCATGCTGGAGGACACCGTCGACGCGGCGGCGGGTGCGATTCCCTCCCGGATTGCGTGCCTGCGATACCCTGTGCGGCGTGGCCGCCTCGGTGAAAGCCCCTAAGAGAACACCATTAGTCCAAGGGTTTAGGTGGTGGACGCACCAGGGCTCGAACCTGGGACCCGCTGATTAAGAGTCCGGGACTCCGGTTTTGTAATCTTCGGGCTGCTATTTCCTGTAGCTGGATTATGACTGATTTCCTTGCTTTTCCAGCTAGTTGGGATCGGCGGCGACTTGGCTGCTGTGGGTCAAAGCTACACGCTTTTTGCGGCATCCCGGTTGCTCCCTGATTGTTCACGGAGCACGGCTGTGAAGGGCCATATCACCATCTCCTCCCTCAAAACTCTGCCTCGAAGCCGAAAGGGGCAGAAGCGAACGTTCCTGTGGGACGACGTAGTTCGCAAGTTCGGTGCCTATCGAACCAGCGCCGGCGATATCGTCTTTGTATTCCAATTCCGAATGCACGCCAGCCTGCCGACCGAACGGCTGACCATCGGCAAACTCGGCTCCCTCACACCAGACCAGGCGCGATCGCTTGCCGCCGCCGCGGCGCTCAAGGTCGCCACTGGCATCAACCCGGTCAAGGAACGTCGAGAGGCGCTGAAAAAACGCGAGATCAGCGAGGATTTGCTGCTCAAGAACTTCGCCCAGTATTACCTCAAAGTTCGCGTCGACGGCAAAAAACTCAGGTCAGCGAAGGGCATCCGATCTGTCATCGAGAATGACGTCCTCGCCCATCTCGGCAATATCGAACTCTCGGGGATTGATATTCCCAAAACCGAGAAGATGTTGAATGCGCTAAGACAACGCTCGCGAGGTGCTGCGCGCCACGCTCTGGTGCAGCTAAAGGCGATGCTTAAATATGCCTATGCGATAGGCAAAATCGACCGCCTCGCCATCAACGTCCTCAAGCCAGAAAAGGGCGGGAAGCGCCTTCGGATGCTGCAGCCCCGCGAAATCCGACGCTTCATCGAAGCCGCTCACGATCTGGGAGGGCCTCGCGGAGACGCTTACCTCTGCCTCCTTCGCGTCACTAAACGGCTCGACGAAGTGGCCGCCATGAAGTGGGAAGAGGTCGATCTCGAATCGGGCATGTGGATTCTGCCCGGCGACCGATCAAAGAACTACGATCCCCAAACGATCATCCTCCCCCACCAGGTCATCTCCATCCTCAAACGGCAACAACCAGATCCGCAGGCGCGGAGTGGGTTCGTCTTCACCTTGAAAGGCGACACCAAATCGACCCTCGGTTCCAAGATGAAGCATGAACTCGATGCAAACGTCCACCGGTGAATGGAACTCGCAGCACTAGCCGGCCGTCCAATGAGCCCGATGGCCCACTACGTGATCCACGATCTTCGCGCGGCGGGAGCGACTACGCTAAAACTCAAGCCGTTTAAAGTGCCTCCCCATGTTGTTGAATACCTTCTGCACCATAGATCAAGTAAATCAGATCTTGCATCGCGATACCAACTCGACGATGGTGTTGACGAAGTTGCCGATGCTCTGGTCTTGTGGAACGACCACCTCGACAAACTCATGGAGGACGAAGACTCTTGGCCGGGAGGCCGTCACTTGCAGCCCATGAGCAAGAAGGAAAAGGAGGCCAGAGTCACCGCCTTACGCGCGACTTGGCCGAAAAAAGGGGAGAAGGATGACGAGGAACAGGACGACACCAGCTGATCCCCAGCTCGACTGGTCCGTCCACGCCCATCCACTCCACTGGCCGATTTCCACGAAAACATTCCTAGCAGAAGCCGTCCTTCACGTCGGCAAAGCTCTGTGCGACCCTTGGTACGACGAGGAGCCTGCCGCCCTCGCAGCATCCACCTCTCCCGACATTCCGGATCTCAATGAAGCCTTCGACGGCGACGAACCGATACAGGCAATCCACGCCCAGTACCGCGCCGCCATCATCAGCGAAATCAGCTTTCCCGAATACTGGGAGATGATCGAGCGCGACGACGACGGCGCCGATCCCGCAGACGACGAGCCGATCACCCGCCACCACTGGGAGCAGGTGCTGATCGGCATCTCCTTCCGCGAAAATACCCGCCTCCACGCCCAGCGCGCGATTATCCACGTCGCCAGGTTCGTCGCAAAGCGAGCGGTCGCCGGTACACTGCGAACTTACGCACGACCCACGCCCGGGGGCTTGTCTAAAGATCTTCCGAGTCACTTGTGGGAAGTCGACGATCCCCTCCCACGCATCGCCAGCTGCAGTCTCAACATCGAATATCCGATGAACCCGTCAGCCATCCCTACTCACCTGATCTTCGTCGATTCCGAAGACCTGGAAAACGTGATCGACAGCATCCAACCGGCCGACCGGATTAATCTCATACCTGAGCTCGACGGCGCCGCCGCCCGGCCGGACCTATACCTCGTCTCAACGCTGGAGGTTACCTCATGGCTGAAAGGGCTTATGGGAGATCCGGCGTGCCATAGTTGGACGCGCGGCCGGTTTCGCCGAGATGCCGAAGAGAAATTCGGAAGCCGTGCCGGCGGCGAAGTCTTCAAGAGAGCCTGGAAGCAAGCCGTGGGCAGCTATCCAAGATTCTCAAAACCAGGGGTCCGAGGCGGCACCTGACAATCGTTCGAAAAACCCTCCGATAATCGCGTGGATTTCGTCGCCTGCGACAGTTCAGCCATTTTGATTTGAAGGGATTCGCAGCCCCATCAGGCCCTTCGCCAGCCACTCCCGGCCGGCAGTGAGAAGGACCAAGCGATGACCTCCCAATTCCCCGCCAACGATGAAGAACGCGTCATTCTGAGAGCCCGGATGGTCGATACAGCCGCCGCCGCCCAGTATGTCGGCCTCGCCAAAAACACTCTGGAAAAGATGCGCCTCTACGGCGGAGGGCCAAGATTTTCGAAGTACGGACGTGCGGTCCGTTACTCGGTCCCCGAGCTCGATGCCTGGATCGAGAAGAACAGCGCCGCCTCTACCAGCGAGCACTGGAGAGCCGCCTGAGCCTCACGCAACCGCCCTAAATTTCTAGACGCCAGAGTCGAGTGAAGCAAGTGCCGGGAGGAAAATCCGCGGCCTCGCTGCTCGACAGGCCGCGAGGTGCATGTGACCCAGTCCCTCTCCCAGAACCGATCGCCGCAGCGACACCCGCCAATCGATGTCCAACGGCTGAAGGACAGTATCCGCCTCAGCGATATCGTCTCTCAGCATGTCAAGCTGCGACCATCGGGCCGCAGTCTCAGTGGCTGTTGCCCATTCCACGAGGATCGCAACCCCAGCCTCGTCGTCACCGACGACATCGGCCTTTATTATTGCCACGGATGCCATGCCACCGGCGACGTCATCGACTTCGTGCGGGCCATCCACCGCTGCGGCTTTCTCGACGCCGTGAAGCATATCTCCGGGACGATCCCCGCGCTTTCCGTCGCTCGCAATCGAGAACGCGCCAGGAAGCTCGACCGAGCCCATCTCGTCATGACCATGAACTATGCCCGTTTCCAGTGGCAGGATTCGATCCCGATCGAAGGCACGCCGGCCGAGCGATACCTACGCCGACGAGGCATAAAGAGCCCTATCCCGCCAATGCTGAGATACGGACGAGTGCCGCTCTGGATCGACCCCAGGACCGGCAAGAAGGGTCCGATGAACCACGCGCTTGTCGCGGGGTGCCAAGACGTCACTGGCCGCGTCACCGGGATCCACAAGACCCTGCTTCGAGCCGATGGTGAGCTCGCCGAGGTCCGTTCTCCAAAGCAAAGCCAGGGACAAATCCGTGGAGGCGCCGTTCGCCTGGGGCCGGAAGCGAGCGAGGTCATCGTCTGCGAAGGCCCGGAAGACGGACTCACCATCCACGAACTGCTGCCCTCGACCCCGGTCTGGGTCGCGCTGGGTAGCGGAAACATGCCGAACATGATTCTTCCGGCAGGTATCAAACGCGTCCTCGTCGCCGGCGACAATGATGCTTCCGGCCGTGCGGCGGTCGAACAAGCCTGCGAGGCTTTCAGAGGGCAGGGGAGGCACGCCGCCGCCATCTTCCCCGGCCCGGCCTTCGGCGATTTCAACGACCAGTTGCGCGAAAATGCAAAAGGGGAATGAGGTAGGGGCAATTCGTCCCTAGGTTGAGTCCCGGCCGAACTGCCGTGTCCTCCCTAAAAGCACCGTCAGGCTCAAACGTCGACCTCATCCGGCAGCTTCGCGATGAGCTCGCGGAATACTTCTTCGGGATCCGCACCCAGCGCCTTCATGATCGCATAGAACTGAATCACGTCGATGCGACGCTCGCCTCGCTCCACCATCGACATGTACGGCTGGGGCCTCTTCAGGCGCCGGGCGAGCTCGGTTTGGGTGACACCAGCGCGCTTCCTCGCGTCGATCAGCACCCCAAGCAGTATCTTGTAAGGCTCGGTGTGGGTCGATCTGGCCACGCGCACCCGTTTCGGGAGGTTGAACGGGCGCTTCCACTACACACCGGGTTCGGGTATATCGCTTTCGAGATAGTTCGAATCGTCCCGAGACCGGCCGCGACCCCTTCGCAGACCAACTCCCGGAAGGCGAAGGTAGGGGAGATGATTGATGCGGCCGTCGTTTGCAACAATGCTCCTAGCGGCCCTGCCGGTCTTGATAGGCAACCCTCAGGCCGCCACTTCACAGGCGTTCCGGCCAGCTGTTAGCATGACCGTGCCAGTGGCGCCGTGGGCCATCGCCGGCATCCGTCTGGGTATGAATCCGAGAGAAGTCGCCGGGGCGATGAAGGCGGCCGGATACAAACTCCACGGCCGCTACACCGGTCGCTCATGGCAGGCAGAGTTCGCAGACCAGGTCTCGTTCCTTAGAGGCATCCGGATTCCCCCTGGCCCCGAAACCATCCGCAAGGAGGATTACAAGAAAGGCCAAGAGACAATTCAGGTCATCTACGCCGTAGATCCCGCGGGGCCCTACGCGGTCGGCGTCACTTACAGGATCGCCGCGGCCGCCATCGACGCAGACCGCTTCGAAGCAGCTGCTCTCAGCCGCTACGGACGCCCCTCCCGCAAACGGGATACAGAAATCCTCTATTGTTCGGCGGGAGAGCCAGAATGCGTTTCGCCAAGCTCCCTCGTCGCTAAGAACCAACTGCCCAATCTCGCCATTTTTGTGGCCGACGGCATGAAGCGCAGCCTCGAGCTGCGTCAAGGTCGACGGGCCGACCTGGCCTTTGAGGCTGAGATCAAAGCCGAAGTTGAGCGCCTCTATCCAAAAAGGGACAAACCTTCGTTTTGAACGCCAGGGCAATTAGCCGGCATCCTCCGCGGACCTTGCCCATCTAATTGCATTCCCCGCCCGTGCGGCTTCCTCCGGCGGGGCGGGGACCGGAGCAAACGAACACAGGGCTCCGGTCCCCACTCGTCCTGCATCCACGGGATGCTTCGACTTTCTTCGAAATAAGCTTGACAGGGACAAAGTCGGTCACTTATTTCGATGTCTATGGAAACGAGCCTTCTGATCGGCTCCCGCCGAGCCGTCGAAGCCCTCGCTGCCCTTGCCCAAGAACATCGCCTCGCTGCACTCCGCCTACTCGTGGAAGCCGGCGAGAAGGGAATGCCTGCAGGTGCAATCGCCGAAGCGCTGGGCGTGCCGGCGTCATCCATGTCCTTCCATCTCAGTCAGCTCCGCCAAGCCGGCCTCATCCAACAGGAGCGCCAGCGCCGCTCACTCATCTACAGTGCCGACTACGCCGCGATGAACGCACTCATCGCCTACCTCGGGGAAAATTGCTGCCACGGAGCCGAATAGCCATAGGCGCTCTTCTTCGGGGCTGCACGGCCAGAGGCCGGCGTCGGATGGGGGGTCTGCTATGCAATGTCGGTCATTCACTGTGTAATCGACACTCCGCAGAACGCGCCGTTCATGGATACTCAGCGACGGCACACTCGAGACACCGGTCTGGGACTATGCTGTCATTCCGGTTCCGAGTAATGAAATGAGCAAAGCGGACATAATCCTAAGCTGCAAGCGGGAATTTCTCCTTCCGGCCCAAAAGGCGTCCTGCGAGACTGAATTGCACCCGTAGAAGCTGCCGCACATTCACGATCCACATCGCCCGCTTGCGATCCGCAGTGTCGGGAAAGTTGGACTCACCGGCTGACGTTAATGCTTGTCTGTTCGGTTTCGATCCGCGTTTCGATTTCATGCGCCTCCGACACTCCGAGGCTTACTAGCCGGCCGAGCACCAGGTCGATCCGTGCCCGTTCTAGATGATCGCGTCGGAGCAGCGACGGATCTTCCATTGCGGCCTTGTCGAGCCATTGCGCGACCTTTCGCCCGATACCGAGCGAATGCCACATCGACGGATCGCTGCGCGTTGCGTCGAGCCAGGTCTCGACCGCGAACAGCAGGAACCCTAGGTGCCGCGCCGTAGGGGCGATCAACAGGGTGTTCATCGTGCAAAGCGCGACGAACGCGGTCGGGCCGCCCGACAGGAGCGGTCGTAGTGTATCAAGCAGCGGATCGAGGCGGTCGAAGACCGCCGGAACCAGATAGCTCTCGGTACTAACGAACATGTTGTAGATGTTCATCAGCAGCTTCGCGATCGTCGGGCCGGTATCATGGTCGATCCGCAGGTCGCCCGACCGATTACCCCATGACCAACGCTCAAGCGTGATCGTGCGCGTGACAAGCCGGGTCCGCAGGTCGCGCGCACGATCGGTCGGTCGGCTTCGGTCATTGAAATAGCAAACGTCCGCTGCATGAATGAGCGTATCCGTGACATCGCAGAACGAGCGGTCCGGAAGTTCCAGAACCGGCCGCAAAAGCAGCTCGAACTTTTCCTGGCCCGCGTCCATCAGCGCTCTAGCGTGCAGGATATAGAATTGATTGTTCCAGTCGTCCGGCGTCCGGTCGAGCTCCGCGTCGACGGGGTAGCCATGGCCGTTCAAACGTGCGGACCAAGGCGCATAAGTATCGACGATCTGCTCATACCAATCCGGAGTCGCGCTCGTCCCCGCGTTCAGGAGAGCGAGCCACTTGGCGAGGCCTTGGGTGTCCACGTGGATCGAAGCCTTCTCCGACAACGGCTCCCAGTCTTCCTCGTCGCGCTCAAACTCTATGCGCGACCGGTCGGCGGAGAGGACCGCTCGCGGCCGGTTGCGCAGCGAAGGTTTTTCCTCGGGAAGCATCGCCCAAGCCGGCTCCGGCCCACCATCAAGCCAGGCAATTTCTGCGGCGACTGCGGATTCATCGAAACGCGCCTTCGCAGCTTCATAGGCCTCATGATCCGCCGGATCCTCGTCATAGGGATGCCACCGCCACCGCCGAGTCGCAAAGGCGATCCGAATGGCGGACTTGAGTAGGCGCGGATCAGTCTCGTGGATACGCCCCAGCGCCGCTGCGAAGGCCGGCACCGCCGCCCGGTCCGAGCGCGCTGCGGCCTTCGACAGTTGATTGCGATCTGCAGCCAGCCCGCGACGATGCCAGAGGTGGATCAGCGCGCAGATACCCATCCCTGGGCGGTTGAACCCCAGCATTTCGCTGGATCCATAACGGTCGGTTTCCTCCTCCAGTGCTTTGGCAATAACGGCGCGGACCCAGCTTTCCTGCGTGTCCAGCAGCTCATCGTCGCCATCGCGTGCGACCAGCATTGCCGTCGCGATCAGGCGCGTTGATCGCGACTTTAGGTAATCGGAGTCGCTGTCGTCGGGCAGATCGCCGGCGGCATATTCCACGGCCTCCCGTGCCACCTCGGGCGAGCCATTGGCCGCGTCGTGGGTCGCAAGTTGGATCTTCGCTTCTATGTTGCTCGAATGAAGCAGGTTCTGCCTGCTCGCCTCGAGCCGTGCCAGATGGGCGGCTTCGGCGGGCGGAGATTTATAGCTAAGTCCCCCTTCCACCTCTACCCAATTGCGCCGGTCCAGCAGGTTAAGCAGATAGGCACCCATGAAGGCGGAATCGCCGAAACTGGCATGCTCCCTGTAGGAGCCGAGATCCTGAACGGCCTCGGCCAGAAGCGCGCGGACGCTCCCCCCGACATCGTCGTCAACAAGATAGTAGGGAGCAAGCTGCTCAAGCATCACCCCGCGCGATGGCCGCTTCGCAAGATCGGCCAGCCCGACCCGACCGGTCGGCTCCCTCTGCCCATGAAGCATGAGCCCTAGCCCCTCGAAGCTCGCGCGCGTGCGATCGTTCGCGACCAGATCCGGAGAGGCCATAAACGGCACCAGCGCATCCCTTGTCCCCGGCAGGTGGGAAATGAGCACGTCGATCGCGATCAGGAGGTAAGCGGCACAGCTGCCTTCCGGCCCCAGAATATCCCTAAGGACAATCTGCGCATCCTCGCCCTTGTCGAGCCGTTCCTGCGACCAGGCCTCAAGCGCCATGAGTCCCGACGCCACGGAATGTTCGCGTCCTTGGCCCCGAGCCCAGAAATAGGTGTCAATCCACGGAAAGAACCGCGGCTTGTCGTCGAGGACGACCACGTAGCCGTTCGTCTCGGTCGTCTTTCCCCCGGCGTACGCGTCAACCGCCGTCGTGACGAGCTTTCGAATGAGCGCGAGGCCAATGTCGGGCGCCGCATCGAGCAGGTCCAGGAAGGGCGGCTGCGCCGGGGAGGGCGGCATATAATCGGTATCGGCGAAACCGAGCGCGCAGCCAATGGAATCGCGGCGCGAACGCCCCTTGCGCGGGGGTTCGATAAGGCTTGCTTCGACGAGTGCGGTCAGCTCGGCCGGCGCCACGGTCGCGAGTGATCGACTGAATGGCCGGATTTCTTTGACCTTATAATAGTCGTTCTCCTTAGCTGCCGCCGTCAGATAGGCTTTCGCCTCATCTGGCGCGTTGGTCGCGAGCAAGAGCGCTATGGCCCGAAGTTCCTCGATCATCCGCTGGCGCGCCTGTCCTTCGAGCTTCGGCACGCCGGTCGGCGACGGGATGGTGCTTGGGGTCGAGCGTAGATCGAGCTGCATCAGCCATCCGAACATCATCTTGGCCGTCGCCCGTCCATAGGCAGAGGCGCTTATCGCCAGGAAGAACTGAATCTCCACGAGTTTGACGACCGCGCCGATTGCCTGGATCGGTATCTGCGCGGCATTTACAATGCACCAGAACAGGACCGTCGGCGCCGATGGGGTCGTTGCGGCCCTGAGCGACGTTGGCGCTTGGGGAATGCCGATGCCTTTGCCAGCGGCCTGCGCAAACAGCTGTGCGGCCGAGACTGTCTCCACCGCCGTGATCGCAGTGCAAAGCTCTACCAACAGTGCGCCGCCCTTGGTGAGCAACGCCGAGCTGCAGCGCTTGAGCAGCTCCGCGGATAGCTCCGACCTGACGATCGCCATTAGGGCCTGGCGCCGCCATGCGTCGTGCGCGCCCGGGCGCGACAACGCGTCCAGAAGTGCCTGCCAAGCCGAGGCTCCCTCTCCCTTTTCAAGCGCAAATCGCCCCGCAAACTCGATGCCTCGCGCTAGGCGCGGCGATGGCGGAATCGTCAAGTCTACGCTATCGAGCAGCGCGATGTCCTCATGCAGGCGCGCGCCGATCGCCCAGTCGCGGAGGACATCATGATAGAAGGCGAGCCGGTCGCGCTTCGGTTCGCTTAGTGTCAGGCTGCTGAGCAGATGGTCTCGTGCGGCGGAATCGGTTATCGCCTCGACTGTGTCGCGGCCGGTAAGCGCCGCCTCGGCGAGCTCGGCCAGAATGCGCTGAGCGGCCCGCACAACTTCCGGCTTTGCGCCATCGGCGCTTTGCCACCAATGGTCGGCAAGAGCCGCTTCAGTACGGACGTCAACCGTGCTCGGCACCTTGAGCAGCTGGGTCAAGCGATAAAGGTTGCGGGCAATAGCGGCGGCCGGGTGGTTAGGTAACAGCAGGGCACGCAGTTCCGGCGCTAATTCGCTCAGGACCGCGACTTCTTCTTCGTCGAGCTCGCCCACAAGCACTCGATGCGGGGGCCCGAGCGCGCCAATCGCATCCTCCGCGAGCCAGCCGCTTCCCTCGATCCCCATATCTGGCCTGGTCGAGACGACAACCGAGAACCCCTCAATGCCGGCGATCTCGCGCAATACGTCATTGACGGTGCGACGGCGTTCCGGCGGGGTGAACATCTCGAGCCCGTCGATGAAGAGGATACCGCCGCCGCTCGCCGCGAGATCGCTGAGGAAGTCTTTGGCCGTCCCCGGAACAGCGAGGCGCTGCGCGAGCGCCGGCCAGCCGCCATCGGGCGTCCCGATTAGATCGAGGACGATGACATGCCCTTCGCGCCCCTGCCGTTCGGCGAGATGGCGCAGCACCCAGGACTTGCCGACACCGGGCTTTCCGGTGACCTCAATGAAGCGGTGCTTGTCCCGGGCGTCTTCCACCGCTGCCAGTGCCCCGAGGCGCGGCAGTGTGATGCCGCCGACGCTGGTCCCGATGTCCATCAGCGCGAAGCGCGACATTTCCGCCAGGCGCGCCCGAGCCAGGGCGTAGTTTCGTTCGCCGGCCAAGCGGAACCCTCGCGTCGTCAGTATGGCCGCCAATTCGTCGCGCGTGATTGAGCCTCCGGTCTTACCCGTCAGGATCACGAGTTCGACGAGATTGCTCCACAGCGCCTTTGTGCGCTTCACATCTTGCGGGGCGAGCACCTGCCCTGCAATCGTGAGCGCGTGGTCGCGGGCATGGGGGGCGCCGGACTCGAAGTCGAATTCCAGGATTAGGAATCGGCGGAAGATGCTCCAGATGACTTCGTCATCATTTGCTATGCCCTGGGCGACGAGATGGGTGCGGAATGTCTGGACAAATCCGCGCATCGCTTCGCTTGCAACGCCTTTGAGCTTCAGGCGCGCGAAGAATTCTGCGCCCGTTTTGATAGTGCGGGCCCATTCGAGCACGTCCTGATAGGGGCCGGAGATCGCAAAGCTCGTGCGCTGCGTAGCCACCGCGAACAGATGGCGGTCGGTCGGCTTATTCGCCGGCGCGGTCCGCGCGATTTGCCCGCAGACGCTCTCGAATATGCTGTCCTTGGGCGCGAATGTGATGGTGCGCTTCGACTGAATCTCGAGCAGCGCGCGGCCCTTGTCCGACGCGCCGTGGATGATCAGGTCGTCAAGCGCATAACCTTCGTCAACCCCCTGGAACTGCACCCGCTCTATCCGGGCATCCGGCAGTCCGCGCGCTTCGCTGCCGGCGAGCATTTGGAGGAGATAGAACGCTCCCAACTCGCCTTCGATATAGGTTCCCGCGCTCCCGCGCCCGACCGGGCTGGAACCGCTTTCCTCCTCCTTCCTTGATTCTGCGGGCATCTGGTCCATTGCGGTCGATCATCTCTTCGCGGCCATAATGCCGCCCACTCCCCAATAGCGCGAGCACGGACTCAACTCGACTGGTTTCGGTCGCGGTTTCGACTACGGTTGTTCAATACGGTGCTAGGGGAACGGCGTGGCAAATATTCGCGATTGGCTCGACAAGGGCGACAAGTCATCGGCGCGGATGACAAAGCTTCTGGCGATTCTCATCCGCCAAGCAAGGCTTGAGAAGCCGCTCACCTATGGTGACGTCGCCCGCGAACTCGGCGTGCATCACCGTGCCGTACATCACATCGCAGGCTATATTGGCTATACGTTGAGTGCCGTCGCTGAGCGACGCGGTTGGAGCAGACGGCGCCCGCCGCCGCTTCACGCAATGATCGTGAACGACATAACGGGCCTGCCCGGCCGGGGCATCGATGGCTTCCTCTCCGAAATGTATCAGGACGCCGCAACCAATCAGGAGAAGCTCGCCGTCCTCAAGGCCGTCTATTCGCAAGCCCGCAACTACGACCATTGGGCAGAGCTGTGCGAGCTCCTCGACATCCCTCTCGATGGCGATGCACTAGCTGACGCCGTCGAGAAGGCGCGCCGTGCCCGAGGCAGAGGCGGTGAGGGGCCGCATCATTTGGCACTGAAGACCTATGTCAGTGAACATCCCCAGGCTGTCGGGCTCGCCCCGGGAAGCAGGGTAGGCGAGGTCGAATGGCCGACGGCGTCGGGCGACAAGGTCGATGTCGTCTTCGAACGGCGCGGATTGCGTTTGGCAGTCGAGGTCAAACCCTATCATGCCGGCGAGGGCGACCTGCTGCGCGGCGTCTTCCAGTGCCTCAAATATCAGGCGGTGCTGACAGCCGAGGCCGCGCTCGCCGACGAGCCCGTCGAAACCCGCGTCCTTTTGGTATTGGGCGGCGGCGCCACGGACGAGGTTGTCAGCGTCGCGAACCGGCTCGGCATCCCGGTGCGCGACAATGTTCGGTTCCAAGGCGATCGACCGTACCCCGACGCGCCATAGCTCTACGGCACAGCGCCGCGAGGACACTCAGGAGAATATCGAAATCGGTCGAATGCGGTTCGTCTTCTCCGTTATAGTCGCCATTCGTAATGCCGCCTCCTATAGTGCAAAACACCATGGAGGTGTGAGAACGCGATGTCAGGGATTAAAATCAAGAGCATCGCACCGATCGAAACAGGTGCGTACAAGCTGTGCCTGACATTTGTCGCCGGACCCGGCGATCCCGACTATCGAGACTCTGCTTACCAGGAGGAACTGCACGGCGTTCAGGACAAGCTCAAGGCTCTCGGCAACAAGGTTCAGGCCCGAGCCCATTTCCAGAAGTCCGGCACCGGCGGCTCCTGGCTAACCGGCGACTTTCTGCTGCAGCTTTCGGCGCTCGGCACCCCGCTCGGCACACTGTTCGGCGTCTGGATCGCCGCTAAGCTTGGGCGAAAGGTCAGGATCAAGGTCGGCGATATCGAGGTCGAAGCCGGGACGATGAAGGAGGTCGAGCACCTCCTTGAGCGAGCGCGCGGAATCAAGGCCGAAGCCGACAAGACGCCATGACCGACCTTGCCGCGCCCGAGCGGCTGCCTGCCGACCAGGTAACGGTCAGTCTCAGAACCAAGGCGGATCGGATCAGGGCCCTCGCCAATGCCGGTTATCTGCGCACCGAAATCGCGATCCTGCTCGACATTCGTTATCAGCATGTCCGCCAGGTGCTCGAGCGCTCAGGAATCATCGCAGGACGCACAAACGCGAGCGCGCCGGCCGCACGCCTCCCCGCGGCAGAGAACAGATCGCCGAGCCATCCTGCCGCGGCTACGCCATTCCCCGCCTCCCGGCTGATCGAAGCGGGGTTCGTTCGAATCGGGCAATGGAACTTGGTCAGCGATGGCGCCTTCGTGCTTGATAGCATCGCGCCGACCGATGCCGGGGTCTATGCCTTTGTCGTCGACGGGACGGTAGTTTATGTCGGGGTCACCCAGGGTGGTCTGCGCAGGCGCATGGGCCACTATGTTCGCGGGCACGAACGCCAGCGCACCAGTTCACGGGTGAAAAGGCTAATCCTCGAGGCCCTTGGCGCTGGAAGTGTCGTGGAGGTGCTCCTCGCCACGCCCGGGGGCACTGCATGGAACGGCCTGCCAGTCGTGACGGCACCCGGGCTCGAAGCTGGCCTCATTCGGCTGATCCGACCGATTTGGAACATGAACGGCGTTGGCCAGCGCTGATGACGACCTGCTGAAGTATGATTTGCGAACGACCCGAAGGCTCGAAGGAGAGACTTGGCGGCGGATTCGCAGTCAGACGATCGCTCCGCGTACAGCTAGATCGCAGAGCTCAAGGTGATCCTTTGGGGCGGGGGTCGACGGGGAAGGCCGATCATCTTCCTCGCAATAACGCTCAACTCCACCTAGGGTAAGTTGCAGATCCTGATTGGGAACGTCTATGAGCACAACAGCCCAGCGACTTGAGAAGCTTAGCGCCGGATTCACCCGCGATATAACCTCTCTCAGCAAAGAAGCGCTAATGGGGGAGCTCGAGGCAGAAGGACTGCTCCTCTTTCGTTTTAAGGATCTGGAAGAAGTTGCGGCCCATTTGGGTTTCTTGGGCACCTATCATGTTCGAGAGGGGAGCGCGGATCCATTCTATTTGATTGCGCCATCCGAGAATGGCTCCTCGGAGCGCACCGTCTCTCAACGCGGTGGCAAGGCCTTCACCACGGCAGCTCTGGATCCTCACTCCGATTATCCGGCGCTCGCGTGGCCGCCTGAGGTAAACGTCCTTCTATGTCAGGAGTCGGCATCGATCGGCGGAGCATCCATATTCGTGGATGGGAAGGTGATATTTCAGCGGCTAGCCCAGGATTACCCTGCGCACCTCTCCATTCTCATGCAGCGGGGCAGCGTTCTGAACCGGTATGACAACAACGTGACTGAGGTTCCTCTCTTTGAATGGGTCACCGGGTCGCGACTAAGAATACGCGCTCGATTCGACGAATTCGCCTTTTTCAACGCGCCGGCCCTCGAGGCTGTCGCAACAGTTCGATCACTCCTGAAAGAGGTGGCGCTCAGTTGCACCCTCGACTCAGGCGAGGGCTACCTGATGAAAAATTCACAATGGCTTCACGGGCGAGAATCTTTCACAGGTTCCCGAACATTTCAGAGGCTTACGATTAACGCCCACGAGAATTTAAAGCACGCGCTCGGGTCGTTCGAACCAGCTGCACAATCGTCGAACCTCCCGAGATGAGTGCCAGCCCGCGCCGGATTCATTTCGTCGGCGTAGCCGGCTCCGGTATTTCAGCAATAGCAGCGATCGCACATGCCCGGGGGTATGATGTCTCTGGATGCGACGTGAAACTTGAGAGTGCTTATCTAGCAGACCATCTTCGTACTAACGGCCGGATGCGAACCGGGCATTCCAAAGAACATGTTGTAGAATGCGACCTCGTCGTTGTCTCTCGGGTGTTGTTGCAACGGGGGGGGCGAAACCCTGAAGTACGTGAGGCAATAGCTAAACATAAGGCTGTCTCGTGGCAAAAATTTCTCGCAGACGAAATAGTCCAAGATGGCTTTCTCACTTGCGTTGCGGGCACACATGGAAAGACTACTACGACCGCGCTTATCGGCGAACTACTTCGCGAAGGAAGATTCGATCCGACCGTTGTCGTTGGCGGGCGAGTCAGTTCGTGGGACGCCAATTACCTCCTAGGCACCTCGAATGCATTCGTCGTCGAAGCTGATGAATACGACGACAACTTCGCTCCTTATCGGCCCACGGTGCTTGTCTGGAACAACGCCGAATTCGAGCATCCAGACAGCTTCTCCGACTCCAAGGACTACCTCGGAGCCTACGAGAGGCTCATCGCACGAGTTCGGTACGGCGGGACGCTTGTCGCCAATTTGGACGACTCCCATGTGCTTGAGGTGGTAATGCGGCTCTTTGAGCAGGGCCATCACCTGAATTTGCGCGGAATTGGTCAAAATGACTGTCCGCAAAACTTCCCAGCAGATTATTACCATCAATTCAGGCGCGAATCCGGCGGCCTTAGGCTGGACTTTCCGTCGCGCTCACTGAAAATCCGGACTGTGCTACTCGGGATCCACAACTGCTATAACATAGCGGCTGCGGTAGTCGCCTGCGCTGAGATTGAGGGCGCCATCCCAAGGGTAGAGAGAATACAGCAGTTTCTCGGCGCAGACCGAAGGATCCAGGTAACGGCCTCCGCAGGCAACGTCGTCTTGATAGACGACTATGCGCACCATCCGACTGAACTCGACGCAACCATCAAGGCGGTGCAGGAAAGGTATGTCGGCTTTTCCCTAATAGTCGTGTTGGAGATTCATCTGGCTGCCCGAGCCAAGGCCTTCTTTGAGCGTTTTGATAACATACTGCGTGCAGCTGAGACGGTTTACTACATGCCGGTTTTCGATGTGGACCCGATCGGCAGCGGGTTCGATGCAAGATCTCTGGCACGAGCATCGGCTCACCCGGATGCAAGGTCATTCGATCAGGGAAGCATCGGCGAAATCGTCGCACGAGCGCGAGCAGGTAATACTGTCATCATCACCTGTGGGGCGGCCGATTCCACACGCGTCAACCTGGCGATCGCTGAGGCGTTGGCGCCGGCCGGTCAAGAGGCGGGTTAACCCTTGCCTCGGCTAGCTTCCACGGTCCGACCAATGTCCAGGATCTGCTGGACTAACGCGACAAGGTCGACCTCGTCTGTGCGGTGGTTGACCACCGCCGCTCTAAGGCAATAGCGGCCTCGAAGCGTCGTGTCGGTGAGCACAGCCCTCCCTGACTCCTGGACTCGAAACATGATTTCACGGTTTACCTCTGCGATATCAGCTTCCTGTGCCAACCCACCCCGGTAACGAAAGCACACCACATTCAGGGTTGTCGGCGCCATACTCTCAAGGAGCGGTTCGGCATCAACAAATGAAGACAGCGCCCGGGCCAAGGAAACTCGCTGGTCGATCATTTGGCCGAGTTCCAAGGTGCCATAATGTCGCATCATCATCCAAATTTTGAGTGCTTTGAAAGAGCGCGACACCTCCAGGCTGTAATTGAACAGATAGTCCTCGATTGCCGCTCCACGTTCGCTCGTCTGGAGATATTCGCTTTGAATACCGAGGGTTTGGCGGTGGGCGCTTGGATTCCTAGTGAGCAGGCAGCCCACTTCGAACGGGGCTTGAAACAGCTTGTGTAGGTCGAATGCCAAGGAATCGGCCATCTCGAGGCCGGCGACGATTTCCCTTGCCCGCGGCGCGATTGCGAGAAGGGCTCCGATGCATCCGTCAACATGCAGCCAAAGTCCCTCCTGCCTGCAGAGTTCAGATATTCCTCGCAGGTCGTCTACCGCCCCGGTGCTTGTGGTACCGGCCGTTGCGATCACGCATACTGGTCGAAGACCAGCGCGGCGATCGGAGTCTATAGCGATGCGGACGTTGGCCGCATTCATCCGGAATGAGGTATCGGATTCGATCTTTACCAAAGCATTTGGACCTACGCCTAAGATGTGCAGGGCTCTTTCGACACAAGCGTGCGCTTGGTCGGATGCATAGAAGCGGAAATGCGCAAGGGGCCAAGCTTGGCGATCAGCTGTCGGCATTTCCGCAGCAAAATCGCGAGCCACGGCTAATCCTATGAGGTTAGCCGTGGCACCTCCGCTCGTCAGAGTCCCGCTGCTGGAAGTTTGTTCGAAGCCCACGGCCGCCTTCAACCAACCAACAACCTGTTGATCGACAAGAGTCGCTGCGAAATTTCCGCCGCCTAGGCTCGAGCCGTCGATGGCAGCGATGAAATCTCCGAGCGCACCTAGAAAATTTCCACCCCCAACATACCAACCGAAAAACCTCGGATGAGTGTTACCCATCGAATATGGAAGAATAAGGGATTTCAAATCGGAATAGATCTGGTCAGCCGGAGTTCCGTGCAAAGGAAGCGGCACATCCAACGCGGCACGAACATCTGGCGGTGGTTCGCGCCATACATCCCGTGTCCTCATATCGCGGGTGTAGGCAATGGCGTCCTTCACAATCTTGACCGCGAGTTTCTCTAGGTCGCTCCAAAGTGCGGGATCCAGTGACATGGGTGGGCCTTATCTCTTTCGGTTCCCTGGCTCTCACTGATCTCAAATCATAGAGCCACTGAGATCGACGATATCGCCATCGAGAGCGTGGTGCCCCCCGTCAATCGAATAGAGCCACCCCTGGAGGAACTGACTAACTGCGCCCATCCTCGGATGCGAGCCGGTCAGACGTAGGAAGGACGTGAAGAAGTCGGTCAGCCGAGCAGTGTCGACCTCTGTAACGATCTCCAGCCCAAATGGGCTCGAAGGCACCTCCCTGCAGAAACCGAGCAAATCCCCGTCTTCACACTCGATCAGGAGGCTTCCGGGACGGCGCCTCAGCACAATGTCGGGATCCAAATATGCGGCTGCCACCAGCTGATCGCAGAGGGGCATGGTAGGCCCATGTTGCACGGCCAGATTCAAAAAGTCGGTACACCAAAGATGTCCGGCTCCATCCGATGGCTTAGCTGTGAGCGCCTCAATAAGCGCAGCGCTGCATCGCGTTCGACGCGTGAGGTCATACGAAAAAAGCAGGATCGGTAATCCGCTCCGATACACGGCTGCGGCTGACAGCGGATCGTACCATACGTTGAATTCAAAGCGCGGCTTCTCGACGCTGTTCGCCAAGCACCCGCTCATTGACCAGACACTTGAAATCTTCTCGCGCAGTTGCGAAGCGCCAGCCAGCGTGTCGGAGAGGTTCGTAAGCGGTCCCAGGCAAATTATGTCGACCGGGTCGGGTTGCCTATCGAGAAGCGCAGACAACGAGTCGTAAACATGAAATTTCTTGCACAGGTCGTCCGCTCGCTTCGCTTGTGGACCGAAGCGCGGGCCCACATTCTTGGCGTGCGAGCCGACAAAAGGCAGTCGACCCTGCGCGGCATCCTTTAGGGCGACGTCGCGCCTGGTTGAGAACCGGCTATGGTGCGCACCGGCAGCCAATGGAACGTCCCACCTCTGCAACAAGCCGCAGAGGGCCGCAACGTTGACGAGCGCCTCCTCAGCGAACGTGTTGCCGGCGCAGGCGGAGATCCCTCGCACTCGTGATCCAGCGCACATGAGGAGAAGAATGAGGGCTTGAGCGTCGTCGCTCGGAAAATTGAGATCCGTGTCGACTATGAATCCGTTAGGAGAGGGCGCGAATTCCATCCTTCAGTCGGCCATAATTCGTATCGAGCTCATAAGCAGTCCGTCCACTCACAGTGCAGGCCCTTGTCGAGAACGAGTACTCCGGAAAGCGGAACGCCTCCATCAATTTGCTAAGCGGCAGATCAGGCTTGAGCGGTACCTCGCGCGTGTACGCTGCGACAGCGGCGTGAGAGTTTTTCGCTCCCCGAGGCGCCGACGCCAAGTCCAGCAATGCGGAAAAAATGTCAGGCTTGGAAGCCATGCTGTTCATACGAACGGTGGCTGCCAAGCGCGGGTTGATTTCCAGAAACCATATTTGCCCCTCGTCATCCACAATGAATTCGAGCTCCGCGAGCCCCGATGCTCCACAGAGTCGACAATAGGTGGTGGCGAGTGCTGCCAGGCGTTTCGCTGCAAGCTGGCGATCTTGGGGAGCGGGACAGAGGCGCGTACGCCGGCTCGGGTGCAGCCATTCGAGAGTGGAATTTCGCCCCTTCCACACTGGAGGAAAGACCCAGCTCCGCCCGCGCACCACCGCAACATTTACAGAGAACTCATCGCCCTCCACGAAAGGTTGGACCAAGAGGTCGGCGTTCCCATTAGCAGATCTTTCGAGGCTGCTCCTGAGTGCGGTTGGATCGGTCACGATCGTAAATCCATGACCCTCTGTGAGACCTGGATTCTTAACGACGACCGGACGTGGGGATGCGCCTGTCAGGCGGCCACACGCCTCCGCAAATGTCAGTTCTTTAATGACCGACGCGCCTGGCACTTCGCGAGCTATTTCCGCCATCCGGCGCTTGTCGGTTGCCAAGTTCACAACCCGAGACGGCTGATAAACAAAAGTTCCCGCCCCGCGAGTGTCCAATTGGCACCCAACGGCCGCATCCCGCGAAAGAGTTTGATGGTGACTAATGAAGATGACGTCGCTAGCTCCAGAGCGATCGACAGTCTCCAACAATCGTGCGCTGGCCCCAGGGGATGAGTCCTCGTCGAAAACGTAGCCGACATTTTCCTGCAATCGGTCAAGGAATGGGGTGATCCACACTAGCCAAGAGCGGGATCCCAAGACGAAGAGCGTTTTCACTGTAAGGAATCCAATCGTTCTGCGACGTCCTATAAAATACACAGGATCTCCGCCTACATTATGGAAATATCTTGAGCAACATCGGTCTGATTGCTCAATTCGACGTACGAGCCTCTCATTTATCGCGGGGGTTCTGCTAGTGGTGCAGGCTTCCCAGATTGGCGCTCGCTGCCGCTGACAGCTCTGGCTTCACGACTTTCGATGTCGCGAGCCATTCGCAAAAGCACCGGGCAATTATACAGCTGCGCCGAAGGGGCGGGCGCGCACGGCAAAATCGGCAGCCAGACGCAACACTGCTCCCGTTGAGCTCTAGACGCGCAGCGAAACTAACATTTGACAACATCGCAAGCTTTGGCGATGATTCACCATGGCAGCTTCCTTCCTCAGCGAGGGCACCGCATACCCCGGCGGAAAAGGCAGGACCTATCAACACGTCATAAACGTGATGCCGCCACATTCCCGGTACATCGAGACACATCTCGGGGCGGGTGCGGTGATGCGGAACAAAAGGCCGGCCAAGGTCAACATCGGCATCGAGCTAGACCAGCGCGTTGTCGATCGTTGGAGCAGGCTTGCGCAGCCCAACGTTCAAATCCTCCAAGGCGACGCTATCCGCATTTTGCCGCGCCTGAACGCAGCGGATGGGGACCTCGTGTATTGCGATCCACCCTTCCACCCAGCGACTCGGCGCCGGCCCGCTGTCTACCGGCACGATCTGTCTGCTGCGGACCATGAGCTACTTCTGGACCTCCTCACCAGCGTTCGCTGCCATGTCGTTCTCAGCGGCTACGCGAACGAACTCTATGAACGTCGCCTGACAGGATGGACCCGAACGGACTTCAGAACCCGCACGCACGCCGGTGCGGTCACAGAGTCGATCTGGACGAATTTCACACCGGGCCCGGTGCTCCACGACTACTCCTTCGTCGGGGCGTGCTTCAGGGAGCGCGAGCGGATGCGTCGTCGCATCGGTGCGCTATCCTCGCGTTTGGCGACCGCCCCTGATCTTGAGCGCAATGCCGCCCTCGCCGTTCTCGCTGACACCGAACCGCAAACCATCTTCAACGCCGCGGAGCGCATCCGATGACCGTCGACCTCAAGACAGCGGGCGGCGCTGGAGACCGATTGAGCGCCGAATGGGCCGGCCGCGACGTCTCCCTCTACCTCAGCAGATGCCAAATCGACACGCCGAGCTCGCTCGTCGAGGAGACTTGGCGCCGAGTGCACGAGCTGCGGGGCCAACTCGATGCCGTCGTCGACTTTGGCGCAGGCGACGCGCGGTTTGCGTTCGGCGGGCGGTATCGGTCCTATGTGGGGTACGAGATGGACCAGCAGCGGCTCCCCTGCCGTCCTCTACCTGTCGGAGCACGGGTGGAGCACCGCTGCGCCTTCACCGCTGGGATCAACAATGCCGATTTGAGCATCGGAAATCCCCCCTTCGTCCGCAACCAAGACCTGCCCGAGGGTTGGCGATCCCAGGTTGCAGAGCGGCTCAGGGCGCGCTCCGGTGTCCGCCTTTCAGGGTTGGCCAACGCCTGGCAGTATTTTTTTCTGCTCTCTCTGCTCTCCACGAAGGACGACGGCCTTTGCGCTCTCGTCATACCCTACGAGTGGGTGTCGAGGCCGTCAGTGGAGGCCTTGCGCGCCTACGTGCGCGAGCAGCAGTGGCACGTGGACGTCTATCGTCTTTCGGACCATTCCTTCGAAACCGTGCTCACCACTGCTTCCGTCACCATCGTCGACAAGTCCCGACGCGATGGACAGTGGTGCTTCTACGAGACGACCGCCGACGGCACCGATAGGCCGATGCCGTCCACCACCGGCGCCGAGGGAGGCCACCTCAGTTATGCGCGCTCGTCCGTCCGGCAACGCCTTCCCCGCGCGAGTCGAGGCCTCAGCCCTGGGACGCAGCAGGTCTTCGTCCTCACGGAGGCGGAGCGTGGACATCTAAGGTTGAAACCCGGTCGCGACGTCGTTCGATGCGCCACCACTTTGAGGCACCTCCCAGGCCACTGCCGGGAGCTGGATGAAAGAACCTTCGAAAAAGCCTATCGCGACGCAGGCGCCCGTTGCTGGCTCATTAATCCAGAAATGGCCACCGAACCCGGTCCGTTGCGGGCCTATCTCGACTCTGTCAATCCGTCCGCCTACGCTACGGCAACTTGTCTCGACCGCGACCTCTGGTGGAACTTCTTGATGCCTTCAACGCCTGCGGCTCTTGTCGCGACATGCTTCAAGTCCGACACTCCGAAAGCCGTTCTCAATTCGGCCGGAGCAATTGCGGTTGGAGGTCTGGCGGGCATTCACAATACAGACCCCGCTCGTGCATCGCGGTTTCTCGACTACCTGGCTGCCCAAGACCTGCGTAGCCGTATCGTCGCCCACGCGAACAGGCTGATGAAGCTCGAGATCGGTCAGCTGAACACCCTGATTGCCGAATTCGCCGCGTCTGATCGGAATGGCTGAAGCCGACCCGAACCTCAACCTGATCGGCGAAGGCAAACTCGCCTTCACCATCGAAAGTCGTCTGCTCCGCGAACTCGGCGAGCGGCTGGTCCGCGAACCCGAGGTCGCGCTGCTCGAGCTCGTCAAGAACGCCTACGATGCCGACGCCAGCACCTGCGAGGTGAAACTGAGCGGCAACGACCGCCTGGAGATCGCCGACGACGGGACCGGCATGTCCCTTGACGATTTCGAGAACGGCTGGATGCGCATCGGCACCAGCTCAAAAGGCAAAGCTGCCGTTACCCCGCAATTCGGCCGACCTATCACCGGCGAGAAAGGCATCGGTCGCTTCGCCGTTCGCTACCTCGGACAGCGCCTGGATCTGGTTTCGACCGCGTTCGACAAGAGGCGAAGCGCAAAGACCCGCCTCGAGGCAGCCTTCGAATGGGCCCAATTCGATCGCCAGGAAGACCTGAACGACGTCACGGTCCCATACCGGCTGATCGCGGTCGAGCCCGACACCCCCACCGGAACAAGCCTCTTCATCTCGGACCTCAAGCCCGTTGTCGACGAAGTCGATTGGAAGGCTCTGCGCACCGGCTCCATGGGGGTCGTCACACCGGTCCGCTCACTGCTTCGTATCGACGAAGACCGGCCTAAGGGCAGGTTCAAAGCCGACCCAGGCTTCCAATTAGTGTCGGTCAGCGGCGGCAAGGAACTGAACGTCGCTGACGAACTGCTCGCCCACTTTGCGCTGCGCGCGACAATAGAGCTCCACGACGGCCGCCTGCTTCTCCAGGTCTTCGCAGCTGGCCAGAGCGAGCCCTATCTCAAAATCACAGACCGATATCCCTCCGACGTTGGCGATGTGCGTGGTGACATCCGATTCTTTCCGCGGCGCGAAGGCCTTTTCTCCGGTGTCGGATTAGACGGCCGGAAAGCTTACACCTGGATCCGCGAAAACTCCGGCGTGAAAGTCTTTGACCGATATTTCCAGGTGCGTCCCTATGGCACGGCCGGCGACGACTGGCTCGGATTGGCTGCCGATGCAGCTCGAAACGCTCGCGAGCCTGCCTCACCCATCATGCAGAAGCACTATCCGATGGATCCGGCTGTCAAAAGCAACACGGCTCTCAATTGGATGCTGCGTCTGCCTGAGGACAAGCAGCTCGTCGGTGTGGTCCAGGTAAAGGGCCGACGAGAAGCTGAGGGTCACGATACTGGCCTTATACCTGCAGCCGATCGCGAAGGCTTCCTCGCCAACGATGCGCTCACACACCTGACTATGCTCGTTCGCGGAGCGGTCGAGGCGATCGCCTATGCCGACCGGGAAATCACCCTCGAGCAGGCCCGCCTGCAGCTGGAACGGGAGCTCGAACAAAGCCGCGAAGAAACTCAGCGCGTCATCGAGGAGATCGAGGCTGACCGGACCCTGACCGTCCCTCAGCGCGCCCGCATCGTCGAAGTCCTCGAGCAAACGCAGGAACGGGCGGAACGGCAACGCCGCGGCGACAAGGAACGCGAGCAACAGCTCGAAATTATGAGCCTCCTCGGAGTCGTCGCCGGCTTCATGACACATGAATTCGGGGTCGCTCTGGCCGAACTACGGGAGGCACGGCGCACACTCGCGGAGCTCGCCGATAAAGTCCCCGAATTCGCCGAAAAAGTGACAGCCTTCGATGAGCATATTGAAGCGCTCCGGTCCTTCGTCCGATATTCCCGCGCCTACGTCGAGGGCACACGGGCCCCAACGACGAACCCATATCCGGCCAAGCCTCGATTCGAGCATGTAGCCGCTGCATTTGGACGTTACGCCGAGAAGAGGCGGATTGAAGTCATCATCGACGTGGAGCCCCACATCCTAGCTCCGCCAGTGCCACCAGCTCTCTACGACGGCATCGCTCAGAACCTCTTCACGAATGCCCTTAAAGCCCTCACCGCGTCGACAAAGACGAAGGATCGACAGATTGTATTTTCTGCATTCAATGATTCGCGATGGCATTACATCCAGGTGTCGGATACCGGCCCCGGCGTTCCGGACGCCATTCGCAACCTCATCTTCGATCCGCTGTTCACCACCACGGACAAGCGCAACGCTGATCCGCTCGGCTCCGGTATGGGACTTGGACTGGCACTTGTCCGCCGAGGCGCGGCGGCCTTCGGCGGGAAAGCCGACCTCATCAAGCCCCCGCCAGGCTTTACAACATGCGTCGAGGTGAAGTTCCCCCGGTTCGCAGACGGCTCGGAAGCCGCATGACCAACCCCAAGCCGCGACTACTCCTCATCGACGACGACGCCGGTCAGCTCACCAGGCTTAGCGACGAGATTCGCGCAAAGCTGGGAGACGACGTAACAATTGATCTGTGGCGGCCAGAGTTCAACGCCGCCATTCGAGACGAACTCAAAAAACAGCTTGAGCCGAGGCCGACGCTGGTCGTCACGGACCACGACCTCACTGAAAATGGCGCATCCGGTCTCTTCGGAGGGACCATCATCTCATGGTGCCGAGCCCATGCGATTCCCGTAGGCGACTACTCCCGCAAGCTCAGCGAAGACCTCGAAGAGCCGGACATGTTCGAGTTCCGCTTCGACAGCGAGGCATCGAAGGCAGCTGAGCAGATAGCGCACTTGTTCCTAGGATTCAGGGAATTGGAAGATCTCCTTGCGCATCGGCAAGATCCGGAAGTCGAGAGCTGGTCACAGTCGCTCGCAATCGCCTTGGGACGCGAAGAGATGAGCAGTTCTTTCTCCCTCTATTCCATGCGAGCCGGCGCCTCCCATAGCAGCGCGATCGAGCGGCTGGAGCAGGAGTACGGCACCGCCGAGGCCCGGCGACTCCTCGAAATCTACGTGATCGGCCACCTGCTCCATAACGGCATCCTCAGATATGCCGGACCGATCATGAGCGATCGCGTGCTCTGCTCCTATCTGGCCATCGCGGACTCCAACGCAGACGCCGCCGCCCAAATATTCCAGGAGGCGCGCTATGACGGTCCATTTGGCGGTCAGGGGCGCTTCTTCTGGCAAGACTCCGTCGACGACGTGCTCACCGGCCTTGCCGAAGCTGCAGAACTCGACGGGGATCCCGCAGACGACGAGTTCCGTCGCGCCGTGATGGAGCGCCACCTCTCGCCCGGAACCCATGGATGCAATCGATGCGGAGGTATCCGCGGCGGCTTCCGCTGCCCGTATACAGACAGGACGACATGCGATCGCCCAGACTGCTCCGTCGCCTCCAGCAGCTGGATCCCCCAGGGCGCCTACCTGACACGCGTCGAAAAAGACTATTATGAGCGCTGGGCGCCACTGCTGGGCCTGTAGATGAGCGTCCTCAGAGCGAAAACGACGCTTCGAAAGCAAATGAACCTCGCGTGGAGCGAGCTGACCTCCAGTATCGGCCGAATGGCCGCAGACTGCGAGGTTCGCCCGAACAGCCATGCCGAGGTTTTTGACATCGACCGCGAGGACGATCAATCGATGAGGGTGGTCGTCCGGCCCGTGGCCTTTCGCCTCAAAGAGAAAGCAGCGGACGATCGCGCAGAAATGTTCGTAACCGTTCGTGGCAAGGTCAATTTCTCAATCGACGCCGGCATGGATCCTCCGCGAGCCTGCTACTTCAACTCCGAAGTCGGCTACTTCCGCTTAGCCGGTAGCGGCAGCAAGAAGGTCGATCATGTTCTGGGTATCCACTACGACTATGATGACAGACGGCCAGTGCACCCCGTTTTCCACGCGCAACTCACCTCCTGTCAAAGCCACCTCGAGTTCATCAACGCGCGCTACCATCCCCAGTTGGAGCTGCGCGACGACCTGATGACACATGTCGCCCGCAAGGTGCGCCTGCCGACAGCGCACATGGATCCGTTGGCGGTTTTCGTGCAACTCCTGGCCGATCACCTGCTCAATGAGAATTCCGGATCGATCGAGTCGGCTGCTTTCGAACGAGCTCGAACGGCCCTCATGTTCTTCTGTAGCGATCCCGCGAAGTCCAGACGCCTTGAGGAGGTACGCGGCAACAATTGCTTCCGCGGGCCGCGGTGGTACCCCATCCCGCAGGCACACGGCAGCACCCAGGCCAGCGCGACATAAGAATTTCAGACACACAAGAGGGGGCGCCATGTCTCGAACACCGACCGAGTCCGGCGCCGAACTCGAGACGCGGGATGCGCCAAGAGGTTCACTTCGTTCAGCGTGAAGGAGTGAATGATGAAAGTGGCAGCGTCCGGCAACACCAACTCGATCCGTGCGTACCCGTACATCGTCTCGAGCATCGACACGCGCCGCAATCGACGCTGGCCAGTCTTGATGGCCAACGGTCCGGTGCCGGAACCGAACGACGGAACCTGGGTCATTGCCGGAAGCGGCACAGTCGGCCGGGACGGCACTCCCACCGCAGTCGGAAGGCGAGCGCTCTTCCGCGCTATCGCGGAACGGGCGAGGACCTCCGAAGCGCATTACGGCATCGTCTGGAACGAGCACGCCTGCACCTTCTTCCTTGCCGACGGCTCCACCGTTGAGGGCCTCAACCCTCCGTTGGGCGAGGGGGTGCCAGAAGAGCCGGGCTACGACTCTTCGCCAATCCTGTGCGAACCCGTTTGGAGCGTCGCCCTTCGGGGGCGCGGCCCCGGCTATCTCTGCATCAGCCGGGCAGGGCGATTCGTCGAAGTATCCGCCGGAGCTCGACTCGTCCTCGCCGATTTCCGAGATTTCGCACCTGGCGGCGATCAGGATCCCGCGGCCGCCTTGCGCACGCCCGAGGGCAAGTGGAAGACAGGAGGCTCCTGGCGGGGCCAGCCGATCTACGACATTATCGACAACGGCCTGGTCCTGGGCCCGGTCCAGCCGCTCGAACACGGTGAGTCGATCATCCTGAGGTCGCCCTGGCCCCATCAGCTCGAGGATGCCTGCAACCAGGTGGCCGGACGCCGCTTGCCCAAAGCGGTTCTCAACGCAGCTTGGGCGGAGGTCGACAGCCGTGGCGAATCTCTGCCCTTGGTGGATGTGCTGGACGCCGCCTGAGAGGGGGAAAAGGCCGTCGCCGCTGATTGTCCCGCGATTGTTCGACGACTCGGCCCTGCGAAGGGCCAAAATGTCTCATTCTGCTAAGTCTTTGAAAAGAATGGTGGACGCACCAGGGCTCGAACCTGGGACCCGCTGATTAAGAGTCAGCTGCTCTACCAACTGAGCTATACGTCCATGCCTGTCGGGCAGAGGGGCCATCTAGAGGCGGCGGCGGCGGATTGCAACCGTTGCCACGGCCGCCGCTGGAGTGGCGGCTAATGCTCGGCCTTGACCGCCGCGAGCTCGTTGCCGCTCGGATCGAGGAAGTGGAAGCGGCGGCCGCCTGGGAAAGCGAAGATGGGCCTGACGATCCGGCCCCCCGCCGCTTCGACCGCGGTCAGGGCCGATTCGAGGTCGGCGACGTCGATCACCGGCAGCGGCGCCTTCGTCGCCTCCGCCGAATCGCCCTGAAGGCCGATATCGGTGTCGCCGGTGATCGTTGCGGCATAGGTCGGGCCGAATTCGGTCAGGCTCCAACCGAAAGCCGACTCGTAAAAAGCCTTTGCGGCACCGGTGTCGCCCACCGGAAGCTCGACATAATTGAGGCGTGCCATCGAAATGCTCCTCCTAGCCGTCGCCCCAGCGAAGGCTGGGGCCCATGGGGGTGAAGAGCCAGGCGCGTTTCACCCCCCTGGGATCCCGGCCTTCGCCGGGATGACGAACCGACGCCCGCCTGGGCGGCGGTTCGTCAATACCTCCGAAGCAGCCCCGCCAGCCGGCCCTGGATCCGGACCTGGTCGGGCCGGTAGCGCTGCGGGTCGTAGCGGCGGTTGGCGGGATCGAGGCGGACCATCTGGCCTTCCTTGCGGTAGGTCTTCAAGGTCGCCTCATTGTCGTCGATCAAGGCCACCACGATCTCGCCGTCGCGCGCCATGTCGGTCTTTCGGATAAGCGCGTAATCGCCGTCGAGAATGCCTTCGTCGACCATCGAATCGCCGGCCACCTCCAGCGCATAATGCTCGCCCGGGCCGAGCAAGGCGGCGGGGACGGGGAGGCTGGTCTGCCCCTCGAGCGCCTCGATCGGCATCCCGGCGGCGATCCGACCGTGAAGCGGAAGATCGATGACGTCGTTGGCGGCCTGGAGCGGATGCGGCGGGGCCTTGGGCTGCGAAGCGGCGCCGGACTGGCCTTCGGGCATCCGAAGGATCTCGAGCGCCCGGGCCCGGTTGGGCAGCCGGCGGATGAAGCCGCGCTCCTCGAGCGCGGAGATGAGCCGGTGGACTCCGGACTTGGATTTGAGCGCGAGCGCCTCCTTCATCTCCTCGAACGAAGGCGAGACGCCGCTCTCGGCCAGGCGGGCCTGGATATAGGTCAGAAGCTCACTCTGCTTGCGCGTCAGCATTTCGGGTCCCCTGAGAAACGAACATGGAACGTGTAGGGAACGTTACGGGGGCTGTCAAGCGGCGGCGGAACAATCCACGATTCTGATGAAATTTCCGATCAGCCGGTGGCCTTCCTGGCTGGCGACGCTCTCCGGATGGAATTGCACGCCGTGGATCGGCAGGCCCGCGTGGCGAAGCCCCTGGACGGTGGAGTCGTCGGCCGTCGCGTTAACGGCCAGGCAGTCGGGCACGCCGTCCGGCGCTACCGTCAGCGAATGGTAGCGGGCGGCGGCGAAGGGGGAGGGCAGGCCCTCGAACAGGCCCGTGCCGTCGTGGCGGACGGCGCAGGTCTTGCCGTGCATGACCGCCTCCGCCCGGACGATTGCGGCTCCGAAATGCCCGGCTACCGCCTGGTGGCCGAGGCAGATGCCGAGCAAAGGCCGCCGCGCTTCGGCGCAGGCCGCGACCAGGGCCAGCGATTCCCCCGCCGCCTCGGGCCGCCCCGGGCCCGGCGAGATCAGGAAGCCCGCGGCCCCGGTGGCGAGCGCCTCGGCCGCGGTCAGCGCGTCGTTGCGCTCGACTCGCACCTCGGCTCCGAGCTCGCGCAGATAGTGGACGATGTTCCAGGTGAAGCTGTCGTAATTGTCGAGGACGAAGATCACGACTCCGTTCCCGGCCGCCCCGTCACTGGGCCGCGCCGGGCCCCGCCAATTCGGCCTTCAGCTTCTTCAGCGCCTCGTCGTTGCGCTCGATCTTCAGATCGTCGCGGATCGCGGTGGTGAACTGGCGGGCATATTCCTCGCCGATGATCGCTCCGAACTGGGTCCTGACCGCCTGGATCAGGCCGGGCTCCTTGCTCGCGTCGCCGGGCACGATCTTGTCGAGATAGACGACGAACCAGCCGCGCCCGTCGGGGGCGGGAAGGAGCCGGGCCTTGCCTCGGGGCAGGCTGAACATCATCGCCAGCGGCGGCGGCACCTGGGCGTTGGCCCGGGCGATCTCGCGGCGGGTGGCGGTGAGGGGCTGCACCGGCGGAAGCTTCACCTGCGCCTGAGCGAAGGCCTGGGCCGGCGGGGTCCCGGCGTTGATCCGGGCGACGATCGCGCTCGCGACCGCGCGCGCGCGCTCCGAGGCTCGGCGGACGACGAGGTCGGCTTTCACCCGATCGCGGATCGAGGCCAGAGGCGGCATCGTGGCCGGGATCGCCCGGGTCACGGCGACGAGCGCGTAACGTTGATTTTCCTGGATCGCCTCGACCGCCGGATCTTCGCCCGGCTCGATCGCGAAGGCGCCCTCGAGCAGGGGCTTGACCTCGGGGGTCACCTGCCAGCCGGACGTGCCGGGAGAAGCTCCGGTCGCGGTGACCGGCGGCGTTTCCTTCACCGCGAGCTTCTGGGCGGCGACGATCTCGTCGAAGGACGATTCGCCGATCGAATCCTCGATCTTCGAGGCGAGCTCGTTGAGCGCGTTCGCGGCCTTGCTCTTCTGGATCTGGGCGGCGAGCTCCCCGCGCACCGAAGCGAGCGGCCGGGCGGTCGCTACGATGACGTCCTCGACCTTGACGACGTGCCAGCCGAAGGGCCCGCGGACCGGTCCCACCGTGGCGCCCTTGGCGGCGGCGAACACGGCCGCGGCCACGGCGGGGGCGCTCTTGGCGGCGAATTCCTCTCGGCTGTTGGCGCCGAGCGCGATATCGGCGGCGCTTCGCCCCGCCTGCTGCGCCGCGGCGGCGAAGGGGGTTCCGGCCGCGACCTTCTGGGCCAGCGCCCGCGCCTGCGCCTCGGGAAGCACGACCTGGGACAGCCGGCGAGTCTCGCGGGCGGCGAAGGCCGGGTCCGAGCGATAGGCGGCCTGGATCTCGGCATCGGTCGCCTGCGACTGCGCGGCCACGTTCTCGGGGCCGAAGACGGCATAGCGAATGACCCGCCGCTCGGGGATGGTGTAGCGGGCCCGGCTGCTCCGGTAGAAGGCGTCGAGCTCGGCTTCGCTCGGCTCGGCCCCGGCGCCCATCGCCGCCGACGGCACCGCGCCGACGATGCCGCTGCGCGATTCGAGCAGCAGCGACGCATATTGGTTGGCGATCGCGTTCGGGACATGGGCCGAGCGGGCGACCGGGCCGAGCAATTGGCGTTGCATGAGCCGGTTCGCGAAATCGTCGCGGACCTGCTGCTCGGTCATATTCTCCTGGGCAAGGATCCGCCGGAAGGTGGCGTCGTCGAAGCGGCCGGTCAAATCGTGAAACTCCTGGATCGACGCGATGTCGCCGTCGATCATCCGCCGCGACGCCCCGAGGCCGTGCCTGCGGCCGAAGACGGAGGCGGCGGTCAGGTCGACCAGCTGGTCGAGAACCTCTTCCAGCGCACCCTGCTGGAGGAAGGCGGCCATATCGAGCTCGGGCTGCTCGCGGCGCAGGCGGGTCAGCTGGCGCTGGGCTTCGTCGGTCAGCCTGGCCGAGGTGAGCTTCTCGCCGCCGACGCTGGCGATCGTGGTCCCGCTCATCCCGCCGAGGCCGCCGACGCCTGAGCCGCCGGTCCCAAAGCCCGTGATCACGATCGCGATCAGGCCGATGACGAGGATGACGAGCATGATCTTCGCCATGAAGCCGCGGCGGAAAATGGAGAGCATATTCGTCTAAGGTCCTGCGATGGTTCGCGCGGGTCATAGAAGCGCCGCCGCGCTCGGGCAAGCTTGGCAGGCGGCGGAGCGCTTGCTACGCGCCTCATTTCCACCGTCATCCCGGCGAAAGCCGGGACCTCGCCCGTTCTCGCTGAGGTCCCGGCTTCCGCCGGGATGACGAGGGTCTTTGGGGAAGCCAGATCATGAACGTCCGCCGCAAGCTCGTCGCCGGCAATTGGAAGATGAACGGAAACCGGGCGGCGCTCGGCGAGCTCGCCGCCATCGCCGCCGCCGCCCGCGAGGCGCCGGGCGTCGACGTCGCCATCTGCCCGCCTTTCACCCTGCTCCCGCTCGCCGTGCCCCGGGCCGGCGGACTCGCCGTCGGCGCCCAGGATTGCCATATGAAGGACAGCGGCGCCCATACCGGGAACGTTTCGGCGCCGATGCTGAAGGAAGCCGGCGCCCGGCTCGTCATTGCCGGCCATAGCGAGCGCCGCGCCGACCAGTCGGAAAGCGACGAGATCGTCCGGGCCAAGGCGGAGGCGGCGCTTCGCCACGGCCTCCAGGCGATCGTCTGCGTCGGCGAAAGCGAGGCTGAGCGGGGAGCGGGGCGCGCGGTCGAGCGGGTGACCGCCCAGCTCGCCGGCTCGATCCCCGAGCTTTCCGGGGAAGCGGAGCTGGTCGTCGCCTACGAGCCCATTTGGGCGATCGGCACCGGCCGGACCGCCACCCCCGCCGACGTCGCCGAGATCCACCGCGCCGTCCGCGACGCGCTCACCGGCCGCTTCGGCGACGCCGGCGGGCGGATCCGGATACTCTACGGCGGCTCGGTCACCGCCGGCAACGCGGCGCAGCTGTTCGCGGTCGACAATGTCGACGGCGCCCTCGTCGGCGGCGCCAGCCTCACCGCGGCGCAATTCGTCCCGATCATCGAGGCCGCGGCGAGGAGTTGAAGAGGGGCGTCTGATCGCCTAAGTCCGCGCCACACCCGTCGCCCCAGCGAAGGCTGGGGCCCCGGGGGGCGAAAGGCTCCGAGCCTGTTTTCCCCGGGATCCCAGCCTTCGCTGGGAAGACGCATCCCAGACGAAAGCCGACGACATGTTCACCTTCCTCCTCATACTGCAGTGCATCGTCGCTTTGGCGATGGTCACCGTGATCCTGATGCAGCGCTCGGAAGGCGGCGGGCTCGGCGTGGGCGGAAGCCCTTCCGGCCTGATGTCGGCGCGCGGCGCGGCCGATTTCCTCACCCGCGCCACGGCCATCCTGGCGACCCTGTTCGTCGTCCTGTCGATCACCCTCGCCGGCCTCGCGACGATGGAGCGGGCGCCGACGAAGATCGATCCGTCCTTGTCGAAGACGGCGCCGCGGACCGCTCCGCTCGCACCCGCCGTTCCGGGGACCGCCGATCCGCTCGCCGGTCCGGCCGCCCAGCCTCCCGCCGCCCAGGCTCCCGCCGCCCAGCCTCCCGCCGTTCAGCCGCCCGCCGCCGCGCCCGCCGGCAACGGCACGGTCCCGGCCGGGCAGTAGCTTTCAGGGCCTCTCGAGGGCCGCTATCGCCTTGGCCACTCGGGCCGCCTGGCCGCGAATGTCGGGTACCGCGACGATCTCCCAGAACGCGCCCTTGGTGAGCGGGCCGAGCGCGTAGAGGGCAGGGGAGGCGCCGTTCCCTTCGACCCGCGAATCCGGATCGACATCGAGGCCGAGGCCGAGCCGGTCCGGCCGCGCCCGCCCGCCCGCGAGCAGGCCCCGGATCAGGGGATCCGCGATCCGGGCGACGGCGCCTTCGGGCCCGGTGCAATTGACGATTGCGTCGAAGCGCCGGCGGATCTCGCCCCCGCCGCGCCGGGCAAGGGTCACGACGTCGCCCTCGACGCTTACGATCCGGGCGGCGGCGATCTCGAGCCGGCCGGAGGCGCGCATCGCTTCGATCCGGGCCGCGACTCGCGGCGCGATCCGGTGGCGGTGGACGTCCCACCAGGGCCGCAAATGGCGAAGGAACCGCTTTTGCTCGGTTTCGCTCAGGCTTTGCCACAAGGCGACGCTGTGCGGTCTCAGGCCGTCGACCGAGGCTCGCCACGGCGCGCGCGCCCGGACCCGGCGCACCAGCGCTCCGAGCGAGGCCGGCGGCCGCCATTCGAGCGGTTGCGCCGCCGGCGAGAGGTGGGCGCGCGGCACCAGGCCGCGGCGCGACGCGGCGAGGATATGGCCGGCAAAGCCCGACTCCTCCAGGCTCACCGCCATGTCGACCATGGTGAGGCCGGTGCCGACCAGGAGCAATTCGCCGCCCCGGGCGGCCGCCTCCGCCAGCGCCGCGGCCCCTTCCGGTCCCCAGGGGTCGTGGATGACGTTCGCCCCGAAGGCCGGAGGCAGCCGCGACGGGAAATTGCCGCCGGCGAGGATTGCGCAATCGCAGCCGACCAGCGCTCCCGAAGCCAGCCTCACGCCCCCGTCCTCGATCGCGACCGCCTCTCCCGTCACCCTCGTCACTCCGGACGCGCCGTCGAGCAGTCGGGCCAGGTAACGCCGATAGTCCCTGCGCGGCACATAATCGTCGGCGCCATGGCCCTCGCCCGCGGCCCAATCGGCGAAATGCCCGGGCTCGCCCGCCAAGGCGCTCATGTTGCGGGCGCGCACGTTGAGGAGATGGCCCGGCGCGCTCGTTCCGTAGGCGGCGCCCCGGGCGAAATGCCCGCTTTTCTCGATGAGGACGATTTCCGCCCCCGGAACGGCGCGCGATATCTCCACCGCCGCGATCGTCCCCGAATATCCCGCCCCGACGATCGCAACCCGCATGACGGCCTCCTAGCGACAAGCTGTGAAGCCGTCACCCCGGCGATGGGCACGTCGTCCCAGCGAAGGCTGGGACCCCAGGGGGTGAAGACCACCGCGTTTTTTCATTCGCTGGGGCCCCGGCCTGCGCTGGGGCGACGAATATTTCCGATTCGCGCCCTTGCCCATTCGCACCCCCCGTCGCTAAGCCTTTCCTCCCATGGCGCGGTTCATTTTCATCACCGGCGGCGTGGTCTCATCGCTTGGCAAGGGACTGATGGCGGCCGCCCTCGCGGCGCTGCTCCAGGCGCGCGGCTACAAGGTCCGGATCCGAAAGCTCGACCCCTATCTGAACGTCGACCCCGGGACGATGTCGCCCTACCAGCATGGCGAGGTCTACGTCACCGACGACGGCGCCGAGACCGACCTCGACCTCGGCCATTACGAGCGCTTCACCGGGGTCCCCGCCCGCCAGTCCGACAACGTCACCTCCGGCCGGATCTACCAGGGCATCATCACCCGCGAGCGCCGGGGCGATTATCTCGGAGCCACCGTCCAGGTCGTCCCCCACGTCACCAACGCGATTAAGGAGTTCATCGCCGCCGATCTCGAGCCCGATCTCGACTTCCTGATCTGCGAGATCGGCGGCACCGTCGGCGACATCGAGAGCCTGCCCTTCATCGAGGCGATCCGCCAGTTCCGAAACGAAAAGGCCAATGAGACGGGGAGCCGCGAGAGCACGCTCTCCATCCACACCACCCTCGTTCCCTACATCGCCGCCGCCGGTGAGCTGAAGACCAAGCCCACCCAACACAGCGTCCGCGAGCTGACCAGCCTCGGAATCCAGCCCGAGATCCTCGTCTGCCGGACCGAGCACCCGCTTCCCGACAGCGACCGGGCCAAGATTGCCTTGTTCTGCAACGTCCGCAAGGAAGCGGTCATCCCCGCCCTCGACGCCAAGAGCATCTACGCCGTCCCTGCCCAATATCACGAAGCCGGCCTCGACGCCGAGGTCCTCCGCGCCTTCGGAATCACCGACGCCCCGGAGCCGCGCATGGCCCGCTGGGACGACGTCGTCGACCGCCTGTTCAATTGGGAGAGCGAGGTCACGATCGGCGTGGTCGGCAAATATGTCGGCCTCCAGGACGCCTACAAGAGCCTGACCGAGGCCCTCGTCCACGGCGGCATGGCCAACCGGGTCAAGGTCAGGATCTCCTGGCTCGACGCCGAGCTCTTCGAGCACCCCGAAGCCGATATCCCCGCCCAATTGGAGCCGCTTCACGGCATCCTGGTGCCGGGCGGCTTCGGCGAACGCGGAAGCGAGGGCAAGATCGCCAGCGTGGAATTCGCAAGGGAGCGGGAGATCCCCTTCTTCGGCATCTGCCTCGGGATGCAGATGGCCTGCATCGAGGCGGCCCGGAACGTCGCCGGCATTCAGGGCGCGACCAGCACCGAATTCGGCGAAGCCGAAGAGCCCGTCGTCGGCTTGATAACGGAATGGATGACCCCCGAAGGCCTCCAGCAGCGCCGGGCGGCGAACGGCGACATGGGCGGGACGATGAGGCTGGGCGCCTATGAAGCGCGGCTGGCGGGGAACAGCGTCGTCCACTCCATCTACGGCGCCGACAAGATCTCGGAGCGCCACCGCCACAGGTACGAGGTCAACATCCATTATAAGGCGGCGCTCGAGGCGGGGGGGCTCCTGTTCAGCGGAATGAGCCCGGACGGGGCCTTGCCGGAGATCGTCGAGCGGCCGGACCATCCCTGGTTCGTCGGCGTGCAGTTTCATCCGGAGCTTAAGAGCAAGCCGTTCGACCCGCATCCGTTGTTCGCGTCGTTCATTGCGGCCGCGGTGAAGCAGTCTCGGTTGGTATAGCGAGCGCCTTCTCGATATTTAGGGAAGAGTTCTCACCAAAAACGAGGCTGTCCCGTGCGGCGACAATATCGCGTTGTCGCCAATCTCTCGACCTTCTTGAGTTATGAACTCTGCGCCCAGACGTTTCATTGTTTCAACAGATAAAGCGGGTTGATCACGAAACATCTTCAGGCAAGCGTCCGGGACAAGGACGATCACTACAACTTCCTGATGAGGGGTAGGCGCCGAGCGAAGCTCAGCGTCGAACGCGACGAGGGTATAATTATCTGCGTCTATGGGCATGAACCCAAGTCCCGAATGGTCGGCCTTTTCAAGGATTAATCTTGGCCTCGTTCCCATTCCTGTGATGGAAATTGGCCTAGCTGTGCCGTCTTTAAAAACGTATGTTGTTTTGTCTGCGTTGCGAAGGGCCCGAACTGCGCCCCTCAGTTCCTCGTTCGCCTCTCGCGCAGCACAGTCTTCGAACGTCTCGTTGCCTTCTCGCTTTCCTCCTATGCCGTAGAACCTGAGGGGGGATCTCTGGGCCACGAAGTCCCGAGCCGGAACGCCGAAGACATGCTTATCCCTCCATTTGAGAAAGAGGGCAGCGCCGGCCGGCGAGGCGTGAGATACGAGATCGTTTATCGATACGTGCTCCGGTGACGCATCGGTCCAGGCCTTATCGAACCATTCTCGGAACGTGTTAAACAGTGAATTCTCGCCTTTCTTATATACAAGTACCGGAGATTTACGGACGGCGTCCTTGTCAGAAAAGTATGGCATAAAATATAATCTATCTTGTACTATATACAGCCTCCAAAGAAAAGGCAGGCTATGGGACCGTCTGCGCAATGTCGATCCTTGGATGTTCTGAAGGTAACGCAGTGCATCATGTGCATGGTTTAGCGACTGAATGACCTGTTCAGGGTTTTTTCCCATGCTCAGTAGACGATCCCTGGCAAAGAGCGGCGAATCGCGCTCAGCATGTAAAACCTTGATGTCCACTGATCCGCGATTCACAATAGTTTCTAATAGATCAAAAAACTTGCCTTTCAGTCCAACATCCTGGGACGCCGTGTGAATGAATATTTTTATGGGTCCTGGTGTGCAGGCAAGATCATCAAAGATCTGTCGTCGCCGACTCGAAGGTCGGGTACATCTTTTCAAGACCAAGGTTTTCCATTTCCTCTCACTCTCCCTGATCTGCCCTGATCGACAAGCCGGACTACGCGCCAAAAAGGTGAGGTGGGTCCCCGCCAAGTTTCGACGGGTTACCTCCCTTGACAAGTGACCCGATGTCAAGAAATCCGATCAGGGGCCGCGGGCTATACGCGGAAACCACCCTATGTTCCTTTCGTTGGCGAAAACGGCTAGGGTGACTATGAGAGGCAAATGACAACTGCATTTATTTCGTACACCCATTCGGACGAAGGTTTGAAGGATCGCTTTCTGCAGCACCTGGCCCCTCTGCGTAGAGAAGGGCTGATCGATGTGTGGCATGATCGTATGCTGCGAGCGGGCGATCATTTGGAGGAGGAAATTCAGCGTGAGCTGGCCTCCTCGGACCTGATCATCCTTTTGATCAGCGCAGCCTTCATCCATTCGGAATATTGCTACGAAGAGGAAATGCAGCGTGCGTTTTTGCGGCAGCGGCGCGGCGAGGCAAGGGTAATAGCGGTCATTCTGCGGTCGTGTCAGTGGAAGCATGTGCCGGTTGGGGAGGGACAAAGTCTTTCCAGTTTTCTCGCAGTTCCAAAGGATGGAAAGGCCATCACGTCCTGGCAGGTCCTGGACGAGGCTTTCGACGACGCCGCAGGCGCTATCCGGAGCGTGCTGATGGGTGCGAGTGCCGATCGGACAAGCCCGTCCGAGTCAGCGGACCCGGAATGCAAGGCGGTTCAGCCGACAGATCAAATGACGGGAAAAGCGGATAAGCCACCGGTGATGCCTGTGCTTCCCCGGCTGATTACCGATCGGGATCGTAATCATTTCCTGAAGCAGACGCTGGAGGCAAGCGCAGCCGTTTTTGAAGCGCGGCTGAAGATGCTTTCAGACCAGAATGATCAGATTGAGACGGAATTTGAGCGCCTCGACACGAGAAGCTTCATCGCCACCGTCTACTCACGCGGCGACAAAGTGGGCGAGTGCCGAATCTTTCTAGGCGATTCGACCTTCTTCAATAACTCTCTGTGTCTCAGTTTTGACGCTTCTTCCCGCAATGCCATGAATGAATGGCTGGTGCTCGACACCAGTGCGAATGAACTCATCTTCAAGCCCGCAATGGCCAGCTACGGCGCCTCACGCGGGGTCGCTTTGGACGAGGCGGGAGCGGCCGATCATTTCTGGCGAACCTTCGTCGCGCACGTGCAGACCCGTCTCCGATGACCGCGCGGAAGCGGACCTACGAGGGTAGCTGCGATCCCAGGCGTGTGCTATGCAAGTAGCTGGGAGTGCTGGTGCCAGGGCCAAACTGTGACAGTATACATTTATAGGTCGGGAGCGGCCGAGCCATACGGATAAATGTATAATGTCACTATTATAGGTGGGTTGTTGCATAATTATGCAGCAGCCTTTTATCGGGTCGAGGGAGAATATCCCGTTGTCGTGCATATTTATGCATTTTTTCCCTCAGGCTTAGGGCTGGCGCGTGCGATAGGGCGGGCGCCGCTCGGCGGAAGCTTCGCTTCCGCTTTCTTCTCTCTCGGTCGCCGAGTATTGGAGCGCCGTGCCCGTCGCTCGGCCGGCCGTCGCCCCGCAGGAAGCCCGGCGGCGCCCGGCGCCGTCCCGGCAGCGACCCCGCACCGTCCCGGCCGGCGCGTGTCGTTGGAGCGGCCGCGCACGCAGCCCGATCCGACGGCGAGGCCCGCTTCGACGTGGCGCGCCTGGCCCGCGACTCGACAGTCGGGAAGCCGGGTAGCCGGGCCATAGCTCGGCACCCGGATCGGGCTCGCCGCGCCGGCTCGGAGCGAACGACCGAGGCTGTATCGACATTCGGCGGCAGTTCGCTTGTCACCTCTCCCGTTTTTCGCGGGAGAGGAGGGGCCCGCCGCGAAGCGGTGGGAGGTGAGGGTCTTTTTCCGAGTCCGGGGTGCAGACCCTCACCTCCCAAGCTTCGCTTGGGCCCCTCCTCTCCCGTAAGAACGGGAGAGGGAGCGATGGCTCCGGCGACGCGCTGAATGTCGATGCGCCCTGGTTTCAGACGACCGCGTTTCTGCTATGTTCTCCCGGTGGGAAAGCCGACATGCCTTGCCAGGTCATCACCGGAATCGATCAAAAGCGGCCCTGTGATCGAACGGAATTTTAAATATCGGCCAACTTCGGAACTTCCGCGCCTTCCGGCCGGCGCTCCATTTTCGCAAGAGCCGGTAAGCCTATCCCCCTCCACCCGCGCTAAGAAGCGTCGACTACATCTGTTTTCGTGGGGGAAGGTCGATATGAAACACGGGTTCGCGCTCTGGCTGGCGTCGGCGGCATCGCTGGCACTCTCCGTCTCGGGCTCCGCCTGGTCGCAGACCGCGCCCGCCGCTACCGCACCAGCCTCCGAAGAAGATCCCGCCCAGATGACCTTCCCCGGCTGGGGCGTCGCCCCCGCCGATCTCGACCGCTCGATCAAGCCCGGCGACGATTTCGATGCGTTCGTCAACGGGAAGTGGAAGGCCGCCACTACGATCCCCGCCAAATATCCTTATTACGGGGTCACGCCCAACCTGCGGATCGGCTCCGAGAAGGCGGTGCGGTCGATCATCGACGATCTTTCCGCCCGCCGGAACGCGCCCGGCTCCGTCGAGCAGCGCGTCGCGGACATGTATCGCGCCTTTCTCGACGTCGAGGCGATCGAGCGGGCGGGGCTGGCGCCGGCCAAGCCCTATCTGGATCGCATAGCGGCGGTGAGGAGCCATGAGGAGCTTGCCGCGCTTTGGGCTCAGGCCGGCTATCCGGCGCCGATCGGCGAGGGGGTCTCGATCGATCCGGGGGATCCCAAGAGCAATATCGTCTTCTTCGGGATGGGTGGGCTCGGCCTGCCGGATCGCGACAATTATTTGATCGACAACCCGCGCAATATCGAGATGCGGGCCAAATATCTCGACTATCTGACCTTCCTCCTCGGCAAGGCGGGCAATTCTTCGCCGCGGCCGACCGCGGAGGCGCTCTACGCGCTCGAAAAGAAGATGGCTGCGGCGATGTGGGACCGGGCGCTGTCCCGCAATCCGGAGCTCACGACGAACCGGATGAGCCATTCCGAGCTCGTCGCGGTCGCCCGCCCGTTCCCGCTCCAGCGCTACCTGGCCGGGCGCGGCCTGCTCGCGACCGACCGCTTCAACGTCGCCGAGATTCCGCCCGATGCGGAGGCGATCAAGGCCCACGGCCTTACGCCGGCCCAGCTTGCCAAGCTCGGCTCGGGCCTGCCCGCGATGATGAGCCTGATCGCGGCGACCCCGGTCGAGACCTGGAAGGCGTGGATGACGGCCAAGCTGCTGTCGGGCAATTCGTCGCTCCTGCCCCGCGACCTCGACGACGCCAATTTCGCTTTCTACGGCAAATATCTCCAGGGCCGCGAGCGCCAGCGCGACCGCTGGCAGCGCGCCGTCTCCGAGGTCGAGGGCAGCCTCGGCGAGGCGATCGGCAAGGTCTATGTCGAGCGCCACTTCCCGCCGTCGAGCAAAGCGGCGATGGAAGAGCTGGTCGGCAATCTCCGCCTCGCCATGACCGAAAATCTGAAGAGCCTCGCCTGGATGACCCCGGCCACCCGGGCCGCCGCCAAGGCCAAGCTCGACGCCCTCTCCGTCAAGATCGGCTATCCCGACCGGTTCGAGACCTATGACGGCCTCGTCGTCGCCCCGGCCGATCCGATCGGCAACCGCCTCGCCGCCGCCCGCTGGCAATGGGCGAAGGACCTTTCCGACCTCAGGAAGCCCGTCGACCGGAGCAAGTGGCTCCTCACCCCGCAGACGGTCAACGCTTATTACATGCCGACCGCCAACGACATGGCCTATCCGGCCGCCTATCTTCAGCCGCCCAATTTCAACGCGGGTGCCGACCCGGCGGTCAATTACGGGGCGATCGGAGCCACCATCGGCCACGAGATCGGCCACGGCTTCGACGACGAAGGCTCGCGCTACGACGGCTCGGGGGCGCTTAGAAACTGGTGGACCCCCGAGGACAGCGCCACCTTCAAGAAGCTCGGCGACCGGCTCGAGGCGCAGTACAACGCCATCTGCCCGCTGGACGGCGGCAAGGCCTGCCTCAACGGCAAGCTCACCCTGGGCGAGAATCTGGGCGATCTCGGCGGCATCTCGATGGCCTACAAGGCGTACCGGCTGTCCCTGAAGGGCAAGGAGGCGCCGGTCATCGACGGCTTCACCGGCGACCAGCGCTTCTTCCTCTCCTACGCCCAGCATTATCGGACGATCTACCGCGATCCGTTCCTTCGCCAGCTGATGGAGACCGACCCCCACTCCCCCGGCTTCGCCCGGGTCAATGCGGTGCTTCGGAATTTCGATCCCTGGTATTCGGCGTTCAAGGTTAAGCCGGGCGACAAGATGTACCTCCCGCCGGAAGAGCGGGTCCGGGTCTGGTAGGGAAGGGCGGCTGGGAGCTATCAACCCGAAGGCTAATCCATTATGCGGCAAGGATGATTCTCACCGCATGGCTTCTTTTCCTCGCCGCCGCTCCGCCCGCCACGGCTCCCGAGCATTTCTTTCTCGGCCGCACCGAAGGCTCCGGCACGGCCCAGCTGACTATCGGGGGTTCCCGAAAGGTCCGGGACGTCAGTCGCGGGCGGCTCGACAAATCCGGGGCCCTGATCCTCGACCAGATCGTCTACGAGGAGCGCAAGCCTGCCCGCCGCCGTTCCTGGCGGCTGGTGCGATCCGGGCCGAACCGGCTCAGCGGCACCATCTCCGACGCGACCGGGCCGGTCACCGGCGTCATCAGGGGCAACGTCTTCCATCTCAGATATCAGACGCGCGAGGAGAAGGCCCAGGTCGAGCAGTGGATCACTTTGCATCCCGGCGGCCGAACCGCGTCCAACCGGATGGTCTTCAAGAAATTCGGCTTCAAGGCCGCCACCCTCAATTCGACCATCCGCAAGCTGGACTGATCAAGGCGCCGGGATCGCTTCCACCGTCAGCTGGACGATCCGGCCCACCTTCGCCCCCGGTCCGCCGATCTCCGAAATATGGATCCGCGCATGCGGCAAAGTGAAGACGGCGTCTCGAGTGAGGCCCGGCTTGGCGCGAACCGCCTCGGGCAGGCAGCCGGTGACCCGGGCGGCGAGGGCGTCGCGGCTCGTCGCCTCGGGCGAGAGATTCTGACTGCACGCCCAATAATGCCGCTTTCCGTCCCCGGTCGCCTGGCAGCCGTCTCGGAAGCCCAGGCGCGGCGGGGCGGCCCGGCTCCGCTCGAGATAGGTGAAGTCTCCGTCCAGCGCCGCCACGTCCAGCACCCGCCGAAGCTCGGCGCAGAAGATTCGTCCACTTGACGGAGTCTCCGCCTGGACCGTGCCCGACGCCAGCACGGCCGCCGCGGCGATCGCCATGAGCTTCATTCCAGCCTCCCCCGATTGCCGAGCGAGAAAAGCGCTTCGCCGATGACGCGCAGCTGAACGCGGCGGGGGCGCGCAGGGGCCTCGATGTGCGGCCTAGAGCGGTCCCGGTCCGTCCGTCCGCCGATTGGCCTCGTCCCTCGCCGCGGCGTGGCGAAGCGTGTCCATCTCGCCGGATTCCTTCTGGAGGCGCCTGTTCTCCGCTTCGAGGGCGTCGGCACGGGCGCGCTCCTCGCGATAGCGGCCTTTCCATTTGCCGCCGGCCATCAAGGCCATTCCGAGCACCAGCCCGAGCGCGAAGATCAAGGCGACGATGAGCCACTGGTCGGGGGTGAAGAGGGTCACTGGGCGATCTCCGTGGCTTGTTTCGGCGGCGGATCAATGGCGGGGAGGGGAGATTGTTCCGTCGCAGTCCGCCCTGCCGAAGCGAAGGGAGCGCCGAAGGCGATCCCGAGCTGCGGCAGGAGTCGGACAAGGCCGGCCGGCGGGGCGGCTGGCGCTGCCGGCCGGGCCCGTCCGACGTCACGGCCGCCCGTGACGTCGCTCCCTCGCCCCCGCCACCCCGGCGAAAGCCGAGACCTCGGGGAGACCCGCCGGGACTTATCCGACCCGAGGTCCCGGCTTCCGCCGCGATGACGGATCCCCCCTCAGTTCCTGAACAGATTGTCCGAGATCGAGCAGCTCGCCGGGCCGAGGATGACCACGAACAGCACGGGCAGGATGAACAGGATCAGCGGGATCGTCATGATCGCCGGAAGCCGCGCGGCTTTCTCTTCGGCGCGCATCATCCGCTCGTTGCGGAATTCGGCGGCGAGGACTCGGAGCGCGCTGGCCAGCGGAGTGCCGTATTTCTCGGTCTGGATCATCGTCGTGACGACTCCTCGGACCGCGTCGAGGTCGATCCGGTTGGCGAGGTTCTCGAAGGCCGAGCGGCGGTCGGTGAGGAAGCCCAATTCGATCGAGGTCAAAGCGAATTCGTCGCCGAGCTCGGGATAGGCCTTGCCGAGCTCGCGGGCGACCCGGTTGAAGGCGGCGTCGACGGTAAGGCCCGCCTCGGCGCAGATGACGAGCAGGTCGAGCGCGTCCGGAAGGCCCTTGCGAACGGCGTTGGAGCGTTTGTTGATCTTGTTCTTCAGCCAGAGGTCGGGCGCCTTGTAGCTTCCGATCAGCGAGCCGGCGACGAGGCCGTAGCGCTTGATCGGGCCCCATTCGGGGAACCAGTCGAGGAAATACACGCCGACGATGACGATCGAGCCGATCACGATCGGAAGCACCAGCCGGGCGAAGATGACGACGAAGGCGAGGTCCTTGGAACGGATTCCGGCCTGCATCAGCTTCTTCTGGGCCTTCTCGACCTGCGACGCCTGAAGCATCTTCAGCGAGCCGAGCAGGCTCCTGACCTTGTCGGCGACCTCGTTTTTGTTGCTGATGTTGCGCCGACGCTTCGACGTCGAGGCGACGATTCCGGCCTTCAATTGCTCGCGGCGCTCGTTGAGCGCCTTCACCCTCTTCGCCATCGGGTCCTTGACCGTCGTGGCGGCATAGATGGCGACGAGCACGGCGAAGGTGGCGGTGGCGGCCATGAGGGTCGCCACCATCGCCACGTCGATGCCCATGACGGTCGGTCCGGTTGAAGGTATCGTCATTCTCAAGCCGTCCCTAGATCTCGAAGTCGACCATCTTGGCCATGATGAACACGCCGATCCCCATCCAGACCAGCCCGCCGCCGCCCGCGATCATCAACCGCTCGTCGACGAAGAAGGTCTGCATGTACTTGCCGTTGATGAACCAGATCAGCAGGAAGACGATGAAGGGGAGGGAGCCCACGATCCAGGCCGAGGCCTTGGATTCGGACGACATCGCCTTGATCTTGAGCTTCATCTGCGCCCGCTTCCTGAGCACGTCGGCAAGGTTGGCGAGGGTCTCGGCGAGGTTGCCGCCGGTCTCGCGCTGGATGGCGAGCGTGATCACGAAGAACTGGAATTCCGGGGTGCCGAGCCGATCGGCCACGTCCTGGAGCGCGGCCTCCATCGTCCGGCCGATCTTCATCTTGTCGGAGACCGTCCGGAACTCGTCGCCGATCGCGTCCGGAAGCTCGTCCGCGACGATCCCGAGCGTTTCGGAAATCGGCAGGCCCGAGCGAAGGCCGCGCACCATCAGCTCGATGGCGTCGGGGAAACGGGCGGTGAACTTGGCGACCCGGCGCTTGATCAGCTTGCCGACGATGAAATGGGGCAGGCCGACGCCGGCGAAGAGGCCGACCGCCAGGCCGAGGAGCAATGGCAGCCCCTTGAAGATCAGGAGTCCGCTGACGACCGTGATGATCCCGAGCGAGACCATGCCGTATTGGGCCAGGGTCCAGGATCGGCCGGTCTGGTGAAGCCGCCTTCGCAGCAAGGCGGGATTGGGGATGAAGCGCTGCGCCAGTCCGTCCATCTTGGACTGCGCACGGCTCTGCAGGATACGCTTGAGCTGCGCCTGGGCGGCGACCTCGTTCGACTTGCTGTGGCGCTCGCGGACGCCCTCGAGACGCCGATTCTGCGCCTTCGAGGCCGACGGGCCGTCGAGTGCGAAGATTATCAGGGCGAGCACCGTCAGGATGCCGCCGCCCAGGATCAGGATCTCAAAGCTCAGCACCCGCAGCTCCTATTCCACAGGCCGGCCCGCGGCCGGCGCAGTCTCACGCCGTCGCCGGCTTCTTTTTCGCGACCAGACCTTTGAGGTTCAGCTTGTCGAGCAGCGACGTGGCGCGATCTTTCGGTTTCTCGCCGCTGTTCTCGATTCCCTCGACGGTCGACGTCGTCAGGGTCACCAGCTGCCCCAGCGGGCCGCTGACCTTCGCCGACGTCGCGACTTTCGCGAAGGGCTGGCCGAGCTTGGCCGATTGCGCGGCGGCCTTCGGTTCGAAGGGAATGCAGATGTCGACCGGGCGCTCGATCGACTGCTCGAAATCCTTTCGGCTGATCTCCTGCGGCCCCGACGTGACCCGGTTGGCAACCACGATCACCTTGGACTGCGGCGCGTTCGACTTGAGCCACCCGAGGACCCGGATCGCGTCGCGGGTCGCGGCGAGCGTGAACTCGACGACGACGACGGCGACGTGGAGGTCCTGGACCAGATGGGGATGTTGGATCAGCATCGAGCGCGGCAGGTCGAGCACCGTGCTCTCGAACGCGTTGCGCAGCTCTTCCTGCAGCTGGAAGAAGGCGGTGCCGTCGTTCAGCAGAGGCTGGTTGAGCGGCGCTTCCGCGGACAATACGCTGAGCTTCTCATTGGCCCTCACCATCGCGCGTTCGATGAACAGGCCGTCGATTCGGCTGGGATTCTCGATGGCGTCGGTCAGTCCGCGTCCCGGTTCGACGTCCAGGGTCAGCGCCCCGGTGCCGAAATGGATGTCGAGGTCGAGCAAAGCCGTCGAACGCCCGGCTTTGTCGCCGAGCATCCAGGCGAGCGAGGTGGCCAGGGTCGAGGCGCCGACGCCCCCGCGGACTCCGATCACGGCCGCCATGACGTGAGGCTTCTCATGGGTCGCGTCGTTCATCCGCGGTCCCGAAACGGTCATCTGGGCGTGAGCGAAAATGTCGCGCAGCTGATCGGGGGTGAACGGCTTCAGCAGATAATCCTGAAGGCCCGAAGCGAGAAGGTCGCGGTAGAGGCGAACGTCGTTGACCTGGCCGGCGGCGATCACCACCGTTCCGGGCTCGCACACTTCCGCCAAAGCGTTGATGTCGTTCAGCGGATCGCCCGATTCCGAAAGATCGACGAACAGGATGGCGGGGCTCGCGGACACCGACAGCGTCTGGACCGCGTTGCGCAGGCCGCCCTTGCTGACCTTCTCGGGCGACCAGCCATGCTCGACGGTGATCGGCCGAAGCAATTCGGCTGTGGCCTCGTCGCAGACGAACGCGGCGAACGGATCGCGCAGCGCCGCGGTGCGGGAAGCATGCATAGGCGCGTTCATCTAATTACCTTTCGTGGTGACGTTGTCGAGGCCCCTGGAGCCGGTCGGCTCGGTCTGGCGCCACACCCTGATCGCCTTGGTCGAGGTGTTCGCGTCGCCATAGACGCTGCCCACCTGGCCCAGGACGAGATCGTTGGGATCGGCGATCATCGCGGCGAGGTTGGAGTTCACCGCGCAGCCGTAATTGGACGAGGTCGCGCTCGGACCGCGAACGCTGTCGTAATTGGGGCAGTTGGGCACGCTCGCCGTGGTTCGGCTGACGATGACCCGGACCGCGCCCATCGGCACTTCGCCTTCAAGGACGGGAGCGCCGGGGCTCATCAGCAGGCCGTAGGCGGCCGCGACCCTGGCGACGTCCTGGCGGCCCGTGCCGGTACCCTGATCGGCGTAGACATGGTCGCCATAGCCGAGGCCGAGCGACTCGAACCAGGCGTCGAGCCGGCTCATGTCGGAGTCCGCGAGCCCGCCATTGTCGGCGAGGTCGAGGAGATAGTCGGTACGCTGGACGACCGGCTGGTTGAGCGAATCGAGACCCCGGGTCGCGTCGTGCCGCTCGCGCGGCGGCTTCTTGGCGAAAGCGACGGAGGGAAGAGCGAGGGCGGCGCCGATCGCGACGACGGCGGCGAGAGATTTGGTGCGTGCCATGATCACGTCCTTTCGATCGGTCAGAAGCTGAAGCCGGGAGTGGCAGAGGCGGATTGCGGCCGGGTCGCCTTGGCACTCGCCTCGGCCTGGCGCGGCTGCGCCGGGGCGGGGAGCTGCCGAACCGGCGCACTCGCCACTCCGCCCATGCCCGGGCTCGCGGTGCGTGGAGCGGCCATGGTCGGTCCCGGACGGGGGACGGGCTTGTTATACTCGGTGGTGCCGAGCATCACGCGCTCCGCGGTCGTGCCGTTCCTGAAGCCGTCGGTCGGAAGCGCGATCTGGCTCCCGTTGACGGGCTTCACCAGATAGGGCGTGACCACGATCACCAACTCGGTTTCTCCCTTGCGGAAGCTGGTCGAGCGGAACAGCGCTCCGATGATCGGCAGGTTGCCGAGGATCGGCGCCTTCTCGATGCTGTTGTTGCTGGTGTTGCGAAGCAGGCCGCCGATCATGAAGCTCTGGCCGGAGCCGAGCTCGACGGTCGTCTCGACCCGCCTCGTGGTCAGCGAGGGAACTCTGAAGCCGTTGATCTGGATCGCGCCCTCGTCCGAAAGCTCGGACACTTCCGGCCGCACCCGCATCGAGATCCGGCCGCCTTCGAGCACGTAGGGCGTGAAGGCGAGGCTCACTCCATATTGCTTGAACTCGATGGACGTGCCGTTGATTCCGTTGGAGGACGGGATCGGGAACTCGCCGCCGGCGAGGAAGCTGGCGGTCTCGCCGGACAAGGCGACCAGATTGGGCTCGGCGAGCGTGTGAACCTTGCCGTCGGTCTCGGCGAGGTCGAGCGCGCCCAGGACGTCGAGGCCCAGCAATTTGCCGGCGCCGAAGAGGCTCGAGCCGACCGCGCCCGGGATCACCGTCGTGGTGCCCTCGGTGGCGGCGGTGCCCGTGCCGAGCGGGGCGCCCGGAGTGTGTATGGGATAGAAGGAGCGGCCTTGGCCGACGCCGAACTTGAAGCCGCCGGTCGAGTCGGCCGACGCCAGATTGACTCCGATGTCGCGGGCGAGCGATCGGGTCACCTCGGCGATCCTGACCTGAAGCATCACCTGAAGCGGGGTCGCGGCCTTGAGGCGATTGACCGTGAGGACCTTGAGGACGGCGTTGGGCGCGGACACGTCGATGCCCGGGTTCAGCATGGTCCTGACCAGGGTTTCGACCTGCGCGCTCTCGGCCGGCGAGGAGACGGTGCCGTTCAGGACCGCGAGCTGGCCGACATGGGTGACCGAGATGTTGGCCTCGGGCATCGCCGCCCTGAGCATCTGGTCGATCGAGCTGATGTTCTGGCCGACCCGGACATGGGCGCCCCAGACCACCGAGCCGTCGGCCGCGGTGGCGATCACCGTGGCTTCGCCTTCGCCCTTGCCGAACAGGCCGAGCTGGCGGGGGCTGGTGACGTTGACGTCGGCCACGCCGGGGTTGGAGGTCCAGACGTCGGCGACGCTGCGCGGCAGCGATATGACTTCGCCTTCGCCGACGGACAGCATTACCTTGTTGCTCGGCCGGTAGCTGCCGGGGGGCGGCGGCGCGGCCATCGCGATGCTCGGCATCACCGGAGTGACGCTGGCGGCGAGGATCGCGACTATCGCGGTTCCGAACGTCGCTCGACGCTTCATGTTCAGCTTTGTCATCTTACTTGGCTCCGACCGGAACGATGGTGACGGTATTGCCGCGGGCGACCCGAACGATCGGACCCTTGGGAGTGGCGTCGGCGGGCGGCGGCGCGGCGCCCAGGGCGACCGCCACGGGGCTTGGCGCCGAGTCCGACTTGCCCTTGCCGGGGACGCTGCTGCGCTGGAAACGCGAGACGTCCGAGCCGACGGTGTAGGTGGAGCCGGTGTCGACGGGCCGGCCGGCGATCGACAGAAGCATCTGCCGCTCGGCCTTGGGATCGTCGGTTTCGGGCACCTTGACCTCGCCGGAGGCGATGGCGCGTTCCAGCTCGGCGCTGTTGTCGGCGATCGAGCGAAGCGACAAGGACAATTGGCCGATGGTGGAGGCAACCGCGATCTTCTCGGCCATCTTGGGCGTGGCTTCGAGCGTGACCGTGGAGGCGTTCTGGACGACCGTCTTGCCGTCCTCGCCCTGCGCCGACATGCGCTGGTCGGTGGCGAGCACCCGGAGGTTGCGCATCACGGTCTCGGAAACCTTGAGCGCCGCTCCGTCGCCGCCGCCGGCGACTTCCTGGGTGAGGACGATGTCGACACGGTCGCCCGGGAAGACGAAGCCGGCCACTCCGCTGGTCTCGGAAACGGCGACGGTTACGGCGCGCATTCCCGGCCCGAGCGCCGCGGCGAGGAAGCCCCGGTCGCCCGGCTTGATCAGCGCCCCCTGCGAGAAAGGCTGGCCGGCGGTCATCTCGTTACGAACGACCGTGCCGATGAGCTGGGCCGGCTCGACGCCGGCCTGGCCCTTGACGAAATAGGCCGTCTGGACGAGGCCTTCGGGCCAGCGCTGGTAGCGGAAGGCTTCCGCGTCGATGATGGTTCCGACGGGCAAGGCGCGGGTCGCGACCAGCACTTCGGGGCCGACCGGGACGGCAGCCGTCGCCGAAGCGGAAGGCGCTCCGGCTCCGCTGAACATGTTCTTCGCCGTGATGGCGGTTACCGCCGCGACGATGAGCGCGCCGATCAGCAGCACGAGCTTTTTCACATCCATGACGCTAATCGCCTCCTCACCCTCGATAGGGTCTCACACATCAGACAAATTGGTTAAGAAACCGTTCGCCAAGCACCCAAAAACCACCAAACGCGATCGCGATGCCGTACGGAATTTCGGGCTGGCCGGCGGCTTTCGCCATTCGGTGGGCGACCACCATCGCCAGGGTCAGGACGCCGCCCGCGATCGACATGACCACGAGCAGGCTCACGACTTCCGGGAACGGCAGCCAAAGAGCGAGCGCCGCCGCCATCTTGACGTCGCCGCCGCCCATCGCCCCGAAACGGAAGGCGATGGCGAACAGTCCGAAGATCGCCATCGCCAGACCGATCTGGAGAGCGACCCCGGGCCAAAGGCTGAGGCCGACGCTCCACCAGAAGGGTATCGCCAGCAGAGCGATCGTTCCGTTGAGCCAGTTGGGGATCGTCCGGGTGCGCCAATCGCCGATCGCCGCCCACAGCATGGCCGCGGCGAGCAGAGCGATGAAAAACCAGGAAAGACCCCCTTGCATGGGGAGCAGGCACTAGACGTAACTGCTTTAGAAACCGTAACCCGCGCCATGCCCAGTAAAGCGTTCGACCGCCGCGCCATCCCGTCAGACGCCCGTTTCGGCGAGTGGAAAGCGGCCGATGGCTGGACCGTCCGGACGCTGGAGCGGCCGCGGACAGACGGGGCCGGCGCCCGCGGCAGCCTGCTGTTCGCCGGCGGTCGCGGCGATTTCATCGAGAAGTATCTCGAGGCGCAGGACCATTGGCACCGCCGCGGCTGGAACGTCGCGGCCTTCGACTGGCGGGGGCAGGGGGGCTCTCAGGGAGATCTTCCCGGCGGCCATCTCGACCGCTTCGAAACTCTGGTCGAGGATCTCGCCGGCTTCATCGCTTCCTGGCTTGGCTCGTCCCCCGGCCCCCACGTCGTCGTCGCCCATTCGATGGGCGGCCACGTTCTCCTGCGAACCCTCGCCGACCGCCATCCGCCGATCGACGCCGCCGTTCTGGTGGCGCCGATGCTGATGATCAACAGCGGCCCCATGCCGCCGTTCGCCGCCCAGTGGCTGGCCTCGACCGCGTCGCTGTTCGGCTGGGGCGGCCAGCCCGCCTGGCAGCAGCCGCCGAAGCCGCCTCCGGCGGGCTCGATGCGGCAGGGCTTCCTCACCGCCTGTCCCGACCGTTATTCGGACGAGCTCTGGTGGTGGGAGAGAAATCCGCGCTTCAATCTCGGCGCTCCGAGCTGGGCGTGGCTGAAGGCCGCCTACCAATCCTGCGCTGCGCTGACCCCGGCCAGGCTGGCCGGGGTGGACACGCCCCTGCTCCTGATCGGCACCGAGCGCGACCGGCTGGTTAGCCCCGCGGCGATCCGCCGCGCCGCCGCGCAGCTGCCGCGGGCGGAGCTCGTCATGTACGACGACTCCGCTCACGAGATACTGCGCGAGCGTGACGAGGTCCGCTTCAAGGCGCTCGCGGCGATCGACGCCTTTCTCGAACGTCGCGCCGGCCGATGAGCCTCGACTTCGACATCGCCGTAATCGGCGCCGGAATGGCGGGGGCGAGCCTCGCCGCCGAGGTGGCGAGCGAGGCATCGGTGCTTCTGGTCGAGGCCGAGGGTCAGCCGGGCTATCATTCCACGGGCCGTTCCGCCGCCTTCTGGGCGGAAAGCTACGGCGGCCCCGCGATCCAGCCGCTCACCACCGCTTCGGGGCCTTTCCTGGACGAGCACGGCTTCCTTTCGCCGCGCGGTGGGCTTCATATCGCCGATCCGGAAGGCCTCGAGGCGCTGGCCGGGCTCGAGGCCGAGTTCGGCGAGCGGGTCGGCTTCGAGCGGCTCGACCGGGCGGCGCTCGAGGCACGCCTCCCCGGCCTCCGCGGCGGATGGGTGGCGGGGCTGTTCGAGCCGAGCTGCAGGGATATCGACGTCGCCGGCCTGCACGCTTTCTACCTGGCGCAGGGGAGGCGGAACGGAGCCAAGCTTCTGGCCGGTGCGCAGGTTCGCGGGTTGCGGCGCGACGCTCGAGGCTGGGCGATCGAGACCGCCGCCGGACCCGTCAGGGCGGGCCGGCTCGTCAACGCGGCGGGTGCCTGGGCGGATCGGATCGCCGCCATGGCCGGCGCGGCGCCGGTAGGCCTTCAGCCCTATCGGCGAACCCTCTCGCAGCTTCGGGTCGATCCGCCGGCGCCGCACGACCTCCCGCTCGTGATGGACGCGCTGGAGCGCTTCTACTTCAAGCCGGAGGCGGGCGGCCGGCTTTGGCTGAGCCCCCATGACGAGACCCCTTGCGACCCCTGCGACTGCGCGCCCGAAGAGCTTGACATCGCCATTGCCATCGACCGCTTCGAGGGCGTGGTCGATTGGAAGGTGGAGCGGGTCGAGCGGAGCTGGGCGGGCCTTCGCAGCTTCGCTCCCGACCGACGGCCGATCTACGGCTTCGATCCCGAGGTCGCCGGCTTCTTCTGGTTCGCCGGCCAGGGCGGCTTCGGAATCCAGACCGCGCCGGCGGCGGCGAAGCTGGCCGCCGATTTGTTGCTCGGGCGCGCTCCGGAGCTCGATCCGGCGCCCTACTCACCGGCCCGCTTTCGCTAGGGTCCCAGCGTCATCCCGGCGAAGGCCGGGATCCATTAACACAGTTTTCCGACGAAGAAGCGATTCCGGCCGAGCCTCTCATTGCAATTTTCCGTGTTCATGGATCCCGGCCTTCGCCGGGATGACGGACCTTGATTCGTGGCACGGCGCTACCGCCGCCTCACGAACTCCGTCGCCGCGTCGCAGGCCAGCCTGTCCGCCCGCTCGTTCTCCGGATGGCCGGCATGGCCCTTGACCCAGCGCCAGTCGACCTTGTGCGGCGCCGCCGCCTCCAGAAGCGCCTGCCAGAGCTCGGCATTCTTGACCGGCTTGCGGTCCGCCGTCTTCCAGCCGTTGCGGCGCCAGCCGTGGATCCATTTGGTGATCCCGTCGCGCACGTAAACGCTGTCGGTCCACAATATTACCTCGCAGGGCCGCTTCAGAGCTTCCAGAGCCCGGATCGCGGCGAGCAGCTCCATCCGGTTGTTGGTGGTGGCGGGCTCGCCGCCGCTGATCTCCTTCTCATGGACGCCAGAGCGGATCACCGCGCCCCAGCCGCCGGGACCCGGATTGCCCTTGCAGGCGCCGTCCGTGAAGATTTCGACGGAGACGCCGGGTCTTTCGGGAGGGGTCAAGCGGCCTCCAGCCCCCGGGGCAGCTTGAACACCATCCGTTCGACCACGCCTTCGCCCTGGACCTCGGTGACCTCGTAATGAGCGCCGAGGAAGTCGACCACCTCGCGGACCAGGGTCTCGGGCGCGGAGGCTCCGGCAGTGATCCCGAGCGTCGCGACCCCGTCGAGCCAGGAAAGATCGATATCGCTTGCCCGGCCGATCAGCCGGGCCCTTATCCCTTCGCGCTCGGCGACCTCGACCAGCCGAACCGAGTTCGAGCTCTTCGGGGATCCGATCACCAGCATGGCCTCGCAGGCCCGGGCGATGTCCTTGACCGCCGTCTGGCGGTTGGAGGTCGCGTAGCAAATGTCCTCGCCCTTGGGACCCTTGATGCCGGGAAAGCGGCGCTCGAGCGTCGCGACGATCTCGGCCGTGTCGTCGACGGAGAGGGTGGTCTGGGTCAGATAGGCGAGGCTCGAGGGGTCCGCGGGGACGATCCGGGCCGCATCCTCGACGCTCTCGATCAGGGTCATCCGGCCCTCGGGCACCTGGCCGAAGGTGCCGATCACCTCCGGATGGCCGGAATGGCCGATGAAGAGGATGTGGCGGTCGTTCTCGACCAGCCGCTCTGCCTGGCGGTGTACTTTGGAAACCAGAGGACAGGTGGCGTCGAAGAACTCCAGGCCGCGTTCCTCGGCCTTCGCCGGCACCGCCTTGGGCACGCCATGGGCGGAAAAGACGACCGGTACCCCGTCCGGCACCTGGTCCAGCTCCGGCACGAAGATCGCGCCTTTGGCCTTGAGGCCGTCGACGACATATTTGTTGTGGACGATCTCGTGGCGCACGTAGACCGGCGCTCCGTAGCGCTCGAGCGCAAGCTCGACGATCCGGATCGCCCGGTCGACTCCGGCGCAAAATCCGCGCGGCGCGGCGATCAGAAGGGTGAGGGGGGGCTTGGCGGCCATGGGGTTGCTCTACGGGATCGCTTGCTTAGACGGAACCCGGTTCCTATGATCCGCCGCGTCCCGTCCAAAGGTGAGGATTCCCACCCCGTGTTCAAGTCCAAGGCGGCTATTGCCGCGCTCATTCCCCTAGGCATCGCGGCCTGCTCGACGCCCAACGGGCAGATCACCGAGACCGGCATCACCGCCACCCGCTCGGCCTGCCCGGCGGTGGCGATCCCCGCCTCGACCGGCGACATCACGCTTTTCAATCCGGCGAGCAGCCGCGACTCCAGCGCGATCGACGTGGTCGCCAACATTACCAACCTGCGCTCCACCTGCGACGAATCCGGCGCCAACATCGTCACCACCTTGACCTTCGACGTCCACGCCCAGCGCCGCGACGGCCGCGGCGCGCGCGAGGTCGTGCTCCCCTATTTCGTGGTCGCGGTGCAGGGCGGGACCCAGGTCCAGTCCAAGAGCGTGAGCCGGGTCGGCCTGAGCTTCGCCGACGGCGCGCTCCGGGCGAGCAGCCGCGGCTCGGCGACCGGGTCGGTCACCCGCGCCGCGGTGACCCTTCCCGCCGAAGTGACCGCCCAGATCACCCGCCGCCGCAAGCCCGGCGATCCGTCGGCGGCGATCGACCCGATGGCCGATCCGGCGGTCCGCGAGGCGGTGCGCAAGGCCAGCTTCGAGATGCTCGTCGGCTTCCAGCTGACCCAGGAGCAGCTGGCCTACAACGCGACCCGGTAGGGGCGGCCGCGCCGTTTCGGCTCTCGTCGACGGCAGTGCCGATCAGCGGGCGCCAGTGAGCGTGTTCCATCCCGGGTTCCTTCACGCACCCTCCCCGCGGGGCTGTCCGTTGCGGCGGTAGATCCGAACTCCGAAATTTCGGGGACACAATACCAATGCGAGGCGGGAAATTTCGGGGACACAATACCTAATGCGAGGCGGCAAATAGGTATTGTGTCCCCGAAAAAATGCAGCCGCCGTGTCGGTGACCGTCACTGCGCCGATACGTCCGGGTGCGGTGAGGGCCACGGCGGTCGCCTCCGGGAGCGCCCTCTCGGCGAGGCAGTGAAAAAATGGTGACAGTTACGAATTTAGGCATTTCGCGGGCGGCGTTCCCCCCGGGAAATTTGTAACTGTCACCATTTTCTCGAAAATTCGTAACTGTCACCATTTTCTGGGTGCTTGGGCCATCGGGCCGGTTCTCGAGGCAGGGCCGGCAGGTCTTTCGACGGGGAAGCGCTTCGCGGAAAGAGAGGGAGGGTAAGACGGAGTGCGTTGACTCGGCCTTGGCCTGCCTCCACAGCGCCCTTGCCGCCGGCCCCAAAGCCGGTGTGCGCGCGGGAGAGGGTGGAGGGCCGCGAGGTCCGAAGCCGCCGAAGGAGCAACCGCCCCGGAATCTCTCAGGCACAAGGGACCGCGCGCGCAAAGGCACTCTGGAAAGCGCTCCCTTTGCCCTTCGGGCTCGGGGAGCCACCGAAGGGGTAATCCGCCACAGCTTCGAGCGACGGTGGAGAAAGCTCTCAGGTTCAGTGACAGAGGGGGTTGCGACTGCGCTCGATCTCGGGCGTTGAAGCGGCTCCCCTTGGAGACTGGACATGAGCGAAGCCCCCGACCGCCTCCTCCCACTCGACTCCTGGCATCGGGCGCAAGGCGCCCGGATGGTGGCCTTCGCCGGCTATTCGATGCCGATCCAATATGAGGGCATCATCGCCGAGCATCGCTGGACCCGCGAGTCCGCCGGGCTGTTCGACGTCAGCCACATGGGCCAGCTGATCGTCGCCGGGCCGGAGGCGGAGAAAGGGCTTGAAGGCGTCCTCCCGGCCGACCTCGCCCTCCTCAAGGAGGGCCGGCTGCGCTACTCGCTGCTTCTCAACGACGGAGGCGGGATCGTCGACGATCTCATGGCCACCCGCCGCGGCGACCATTTCTACGTCGTCGTCAACGGCGCCACCAAGCAGGGCGATATCGACTATCTGACGGATCGGCTGCCGCGCGGCGTCGTTCTCGATCATATGAAGGAGCAGGCCCTGCTCGCCCTCCAAGGGCCCAAGGCGGTCGAAGTCCTCGCCCGGCTCGCGCCGGGGGTCGAGCAGCTCGGCTTCATGACCGGCGGCGCCTTCACGCTGGACGGCGGACCGGTCTGGATCAGCCGCTCGGGCTATACCGGCGAGGACGGCTTCGAAATCTCGCTTCCCGCGCAGCGAGCCACCGCCGCCGCCGAGCTTCTTGCCGCCCAGGAGGAAGTGAAGCCGATCGGTCTCGGCGCCCGGGATTCGCTCCGGCTCGAGGCCGGGCTGCCGCTGTACGGCCACGACCTCGATACCGAAACGACCCCGATCGAGGCCGATCTCGGCTTCGCCATCTCCAAGCGGCGCCGAGCCGAGGGCGGCTTCGCCGGCTGGCACCGGATCATCCGCGAGATCGAGCAGGGGCCGATCCGACGCCGGGTCGGTCTCACCGTCGAGGGCCGCCAGCCGGTGCGCGAGGGCGCCGCCGTGATCGATGCCGACGGCGACGAGGTCGGCAAGGTGACCAGCGGCGGCTTCTCGCCGATGCTGGAAGCGCCGATCGCCATGGCCTACGTGCCCGCCGCATCGGCCGAGCCCGGCGCCGACATCCGCCTCGTCCAGCGCGGCAAGATCTTCCAGGCGAAAGTGGCGCCCACGCCCTTCGTCCCCCACCGCTACCACCGCAAGGGAGCCGCCTGATGGCCGTACATTATACCGAAGAGCATGAGTGGATCAGCGTCGAGGGCGACGTCGCCACGGTCGGGATCACCGACTTTGCGCAGGGGCAGCTCGGCGACATCGTCTTCGTCGAGCTTCCCGAGGCCGGCCGCCAGGTGACGAAGGGCGGCGAGGCGGCCGTCGTCGAGTCGGTCAAGGCGGCGTCCGACGTCTACGCGCCGGTCGACGGCGAGATCGTCGAGCCCAATGGCGCGCTCTCCGACGATCCGTCCCTGGTCAACAGCGATCCCGAAGGCGAGGGCTGGTTCTTCCGCCTCCGCCTCACCGATCCGTCCCAGCTCGACGGGCTGATGGACTCCGACGCCTACAAAGCCTTCGCGGACGCGCAGTGATGAAGTCCTTCGTCATTTCCGCGAAAGCGGGACTCCGGCGGGCGTTCGAAGCCCGCGCCAAATCAGCCTGGGCTCCCGCGTTCGCGGGGATGACGGAGAGTTCATGAACCTCAATCCTTCCTCCCAATGGTCGCCGACGGACTATGCGACCAACGCCGCCTTCGTTCCGGCGCTCGGCTCGGCGGCGCTCGAGCTGCTGGCGCCGAAGCCGGGCGAGCTGATCCTCGACCTCGGCTGCGGGGACGGCGTTCTGACCCGGAAGATCATGGATGCGGGCGCCAGGGTGATCGGCCTCGACGCCTCGGAAGCGATGGTCGAGGCGGCGCGGGCGCGCGGGGTCGACGCCTTCGTCGCCGACGCCCAGGCGCTCGATCTCGAAGGCCAGGCGAGCCGCTTCGGCCAGTTCGACGCGGCCTTCTCGAACGCCGCCTTGCACTGGATGCTCGATCCCGACGCCGTCGCCTCGGGCGTCTTCTCCATGCTGAAGCCGGGCGGCCGGTTTGCGGGCGAGATGGGCGGCGACGGCAATATCGCGACCCTTCGCGCCGGTATAAGGGCGGAGCTGGTCGAGCGAGGCTACGACGTGCCGGCCGAGGACCCGCAATGGTATCCCGGAGTCGAGGAGTTCGTTCGGCTCTATGCCTGCGCCGGTTTCGCCGGGATCCAGGCCAGCCTCATCCCGCGGCCGACTCCGCTTGCGGCCGGGGTCGCCGCCTGGGTCAAGACCTTTCGTGCCGGCTGGCTCGAAGTCGCCGGGGTGCCGGAAACCGCGCGCGACCAGGTCGCGGCGGCGGTCGAGGCACGGCTCCGGCCGCAGCTTCAGCAGGCGGACGGAAGCTGGGTCGCGGACTATGTGCGGCTTCGCTTCACGATGAGGAAGCCGGCGGAATGATGAAGCTCTTTGCCTCCCCGCGCGAAGCGGGGGGAGGGGGACCAGGCGAAGCCTGGTGGAGGGGTAACTGCCGTGGACTCGGCGGATCCCGCTCCCATTTCACCTTCCTCGCCATCTACCCCTCCATCGACGACCCGCGAGCGGGTCGTCCACGGGTGGTCCCCCTCCCCACGAGCTTCGCTCGCAGGGAGGCAAAAGGGCCGCCGTCCCCACTTAGGAACATCGCCTAATGCGTTATCTTCCACTTGCAGATGCAGACCGGCAGGAGATGCTCCGCGCGGTCGGCGCTTCCTCGATCGACGATCTGTTCGTCGACGTGCCGGAAGCGGCGCGGCTCCCCGACAAGATCGAGGGCCTTCCCGACCATCTCGGCGAGATGGCGGTGGAACGCGAGCTCGCCCGGCTTTCGCGCAAGAATCTGGTCGCCGGCGAAGTGCCATTCTTCCTGGGTTGCGGAGCCTATAAGCATCACATCCCGGCGTCGGTCGATCATCTCATCCAGCGCGGCGAGTTCCTCACCGCCTACACGCCCTATCAGCCCGAAATCGCGCAGGGGACGCTCCAGGCCCTGTTCGAATTCCAGACCCAGGTGGCTCGGCTCTACGGCTGCGACGTCGCCAACGCCTCCATGTACGACGGCTCGACCGCCTGCTGGGAAGCGATCGGAATGGCCCGGCGGATCACCCGCCGAGGCAAGGCGATCCTCTCGTCCGGGCTCCACCCCCATTATGTCTCCGTCGCCCGGACGATGGCGCGGTTCACCGGCGACCTGCTCGAAGCGCGCTCGCCCGAGCTGGTTGCAGAGCCCGATACGGCCGCCTTGCTCGATTCGATCGACGGCGAGACCAGCTGCGTCGTCGTCCAATATCCGGACATATTCGGACGGATCGCCGATTTGTCGGCGCTGGCCGAGCGGGCGCATGAGAAAGGCGCCTTGCTGATCGCGGTGGTGACAGAGCCGGTGGCTCTGGGGCTGATCAGGTCGCCCGGGGAGATGGGCGCGGACATCGTCGTCGGCGAAGGCCAGTCGATCGGGGTCGGCCTCAATTTCGGCGGGCCCTTTGTCGGCCTGTTCGCTTGCGCGCACAAATATGTCCGGCAGATGCCGGGGCGGCTCGCGGGGGAGACGGTCGACGCGGAGGGGAAGAGGGGCTTCGTGCTCACCCTCTCGACCCGGGAGCAGCATATCAGGCGCGAGAAGGCGACCTCGAACATCTGCACCAACTCAGGCCTGTGCGCGCTCGCTTTCTCGATCCACATGACCCTGCTCGGCGAGAAGGGGCTTCGCCGGCTGGCACAGGTCAATCACGCGCGCGCCTGCGCGGCGGCGGACCGGCTGTCGAGCGTGGCGGGGATAGAGCTCGTCAACCCGGCCTTCTTCAACGAATTCACTTTGCGTCTGCCCAAGGAAGCGCGGCCCGTGGTCCGGACGATGGCCGAAAAAGGCGTGCTCGGCGGGGTCTCGCTGGGGCGGCTCTATCCCGGCGTCGAGGCGCTGGAGCGAGGCCTGGTCGTGGCGGTGACGGAAACGTCCACCGCCGAGGATGTCGAAGCGCTGGCCGCGGCGCTCGAGGAGGCACTGGCATGAGCATGAACCGCGAAGGACGGCCGACGAGGTCCGAAGCCGCCGAGGGCGCGCCCGCGACCTACACCGGCAACCGGGCGCTGATGCTCGAGGAGCCTTTGATCTTCGAGCTTGGCGAGGAAGAGGGCTGCGGAGTCGACTTCGAGGATTTCGCCTCGCCGGGGAGCAGGCTGGGTGGCCTCGAGCGCAATCGCCCCATTGGTCTGCCCGGCCTTTCGGAGCCGCAGGCGGTGCGCCACTACACTCGGCTCAGCCGGCAGAATTACGCGATCGACCTTGGCCTCTTCCCGCTCGGCTCGTGCACGATGAAGCATAATCCGCGGCTGTGCGAGAAGGTGGCGAGGATGCCGGGCTTCGCCGACATCCACCCGCTCCAGCCGGTGGACACGGTCCAGGGCGCCCTGGAGGTGATCGCCCGGCTCGGCGGCTGGCTGGTCGAGCTGACCGGGATGCACAGCGTCGCGATGAGCCCCAAGGCGGGCGCCCACGGAGAATTGTGCGGCCTGCTCGCCATCCGCTCCGCGCTCGAGGCCCGGGGCGACGCGCGCGAGGTCATCCTCGTGCCGGAGAGCGCCCACGGCACCAACCCCGCCACCGCCGCCTTCGCCGGCTACCGGGTGGAGAGCATCCCGGCCACGACACGCGGCCGGGTCGATCTGGACGCACTCAAGGGACGGCTGGGTGCGGACGTGGCGGCGGTGATGATCACCAATCCCAATACCTGCGGCCTGTTCGAGCCGGAGATGATCGAGATCAGCCGCTGCGTTCACGAAGCCGGCGGCCTCGTCTATTGCGACGGCGCCAATTTCAACGCCATCGTCGGCCGGGTCCGGCCGGGCGACCTCGGCATCGACGCCATGCACATCAACCTTCACAAGACCTTCTCGACGCCCCACGGCGGCGGCGGGCCGGGCTCGGGACCGGTGGTCTTCTCCGAGGCGCTGACCGCGTTCGCGCCGCTTCCCTTCGTCGAGAAGCAGGGCGATTCTTTCGAGCTTGTCGAGGAAGAGACCGCGGGCGAGCATCACGGCTCGAGCTTTGGCCGGATGGTCGCGTTCCACGGCCAGATGGGGATGTTCACGAGGGCGCTCGCCTACATCATGAGCCACGGCGCCGACGGCCTCAGGCAGGTGTCGGAGGACGCCGTTCTCAACGCCAATTACATCCTGCGCCGCCTCGACGATTTGCTCGACGCGCCGTTCGGCCATGGCGGCCCGTGCATGCACGAAGCCCTGTTCAGCGACAAAGGCTTCGCCGGCGGGCTCACCACGCTCGATCTCGCCAAGGGCCTGATCGACGAAGGCTTCCACCCGATGACCATGTATTTTCCCTTGGTCGTCCACGGCGCCATGCTGGTCGAGCCGACCGAGACCGAATCGAAGGCGGCGCTAGACCAGTTCATCGGCGCGATGCGCTCGGTGGCGGAGCGGGCCATAGCCGGCGACCAGAGCCTCAAGGCGGCCCCGATCCACGCTCCGCGGCGGCGGCTCGACGAGACCCTCGCGGCGAGAAAGCCGGTGCTGGTCTGGAAGGATCCGCCCCGAGCCGAAGCGGCCGAGTAGCTGCTTCAGCCCCTCTCCCGTCTTTTACGGGAGAGGAGGGGCCCGCCGCGAAGCGGTGGGAGGTGAGGGTCTTGCTGAGCCCGGTGTACAGACCCTCACCTCCCAAGCTCCGCTTGGGCCCCTCCTCTCCCGCAGAAAGCGGGAGAGGGCAAGCTGCTTGCCTCCCGCCGGGCGAGGACCTAGCCTCCCGCCATGAGCAATTCGGCGGGACGGCTCGATAATTTCACCGACGCGGCCTTCGCGTTCGCGGTCAGCCTGCTCGTCATCGGCGGCGCCGGAGCGCCGTCGGACTTCAACGCGCTGGTGCGCGCTTTGGGCGACATTCCGGCCTTCGCCTTCGGCTTCGCCGTCGTCGTTCTGTTCTGGTACGCCCATGTGCGCTGGCGGCGATTGCGCGGCGAGGGCGACTGGCGGTCGCTGTGCCTGACCTTGCTGCTCGTCTTCCTGGTACTGATCTACATCCAGCCCTTGCGGGCGATGGCGGCGGCGACGGCGATCTTCTTCACGGGGCAGGGGGGAGGCTATCGGGGCAATGTCGCCAACCTTTTCGCCGTCTACGGCACCGGCTTCGTCCTGATGTCGGCGACGATCGCGGCCCTGTTCGCGGACTCGCTCCGGAAGGCCGGCCTGGGCCGGGCCGAGCGCGCCCAGGCGAAGGGGGAGATCGCGATCTGGCTGATCCTTGTGACGACCGGCGCGGTCTCGATCCTGCTCTCGTTGACCCGCTTCGGGCCGTTCGCCGCTTTCGCCTACTCCACCCTGCCGGTCAGCATCGGCCTCTTCTCCAGGCGCTACGACTGGACGGGAGGGGAGGAGGAGCAAGCCTAGTCGGACCGGGGCTCGGGCTTGTCCGGCTGGGCTGGGGCCGCAGGATCGGCGGGGGCTTCCCATCGTTCCTCTTCATGGCTTTCGTACGCCGCCGGCTCATAATCCGGTTGCGGCTCGCCGCCGCCGAACTTGCGGCGGGCCCAGGCGCCGAGGCCGGCGACGAGCGCGACGATGACGAACAGGAACTTCTTGCCGAACGCGAGGATGATTGCGAGCAGTCCAAGCTTCTTCGCCACCGCGACTCCGGCGCCGGCCGCGACCAGGCCGGCCAGGCCGTAATCCGCTTTCTTGTCGGTGCCCGCCTGATAGTCGGCATAACGGTTGCCCGGCTGGAATTCCGCCGCGCCCGCGAATTTCGCCGCCGCCTTGCGGGTTTCGCCGAGCGCCGACATGCCGGTGATCATATTCAGGCTGAGAACGCCTTTGCGGCCGAGCAGCCGGACGTCGTAACTGAGAGTGTTGTCGGTCTGGCCCGTGAACTGGACGTTGCGGGCCCAGACCAGCGAGTGGCTGCGGGGATCGTAGGTCGGGGCCTGCGCCCAGCCGACCAGATGCTGAGCCGGATATCCCTGCCGGATCCTCTCCTCGTTGGTCGCTTCGACCCCTTCCTTCATCTCCTGCATCAGGGAGTCGTAATCGGTGGCCGAGGCGTCCTTGTCGGTGACATAGCCGACCGGGTCGTAGGTGATGACCGCACCCCAGATGTTGTCGAGGAAGGTCTTGCCCGCGGGGAAGACGAGCCCGAGCACGCCGTCGGCCGAGTCGGGCGGATTGCCCCAGCCGTCGACGATCACGCGCCTCGCTTCTTCGGCCGGGAGATAATAATAGTCCTTGCCGAGATGAAGGACCGCCGACGCCTGCGGCACGGAGACGTCGCCGCTCACCGGATGAAGCGAATCGAGGATCGCGACCAGCTCCCGCTCGCGCGCCTTCTGGTCCGCGGTGGGCGGCTGGGCGGGCGCCGACGCGGCGATGCAGAGGCCGGCGATCGCCAGCACGACCTTCAATATTCGACGCATTCCCTCAGACCCCCGCTTGTCCCCGCCTTGAATTTGCACTCCGATGTCCGTTTAGGCAAATCAAATAACCGGGAGGACGGGACCGAATGAGACGCTTCGCCCCGGCCACCGAGCGCAACCGGGAGCCGATCGCGGCCGTGCTTCGGGAGGTGCTGCCCGAGCGCGGTATCCTGTTGGAGATCGCCGCCGGGACCGGCGAGCATGCCGTCCATTTCGCCGGCCTCTTTCCCCAGCTTCGCTGGCAGCCGACCGATCCGGACCCGGTGGCGCTGGCCTCGATCCGGGCCTGGCGAGACGATTCCGGTCCACGAAATCTGCTCGAGCCGCTGCGGCTGGATGCGGCCGCGGACACCTGGCCTGTCGTCTCGGCCGACGCGATCCTGTGCATCAACATGGTTCACATCAGCCCCTGGGCCTCGACGGAGGGGCTGATTCGCGGCGCCGGGCGGCTGCTCGCCGCCGGAGGGCCGTTGATCCTCTACGGTCCCTATCGCCGCGCCGGGGTGCCGACGGCGCCGAGCAACCTCGCCTTCGACGAGTCGCTGAAGGCCAGGAACCGCGAATGGGGCCTTCGCGACCTCGAAGCGGTCGAGGCCGAAGCGGCGAGGCACGGCCTGGGGCTGGAGCGGGTGGTCGAGATGCCTGCCAACAATTTGACCGTCGTGTTCCGGGCCTGACTCGTCATCCCGGCGAAGGCCGGGATCCCAGTGAATGAAAGGCGCTGGCGCACTTCACTCCCTCGGGCCCCAGCCTTCGCTGGGGCGACGCTCTCCGAACAGCCTGACCAGAAGCAGGGTCCAGGCGGCGCCGAACGCCCAGCCGCCGACCACGTCGCTCGGCCAGTGGACCTGAAGGACGAGGCGGCACAGGCCGGTGATCAAAGCGATGGCCAGAGCGAGGGCAACGGCGGGCCGCCGAAGCCGTGGGCTCGCCGCGAGCAGGGCGATGGCCAGCCACCCCGCCATGGCGTTGGCCGAATGGCCGCTCGGGAAAGCCATATTGTGAACCGCGACCTCGTGGCCGAGCGGATCCGGGCGGGCGCGACCGAAGATATTCTTCATCGCTTCGACGAGCAGCCGCTCCGAAGCGACGATTCCGACGAGCAACAGGGCCCGGCGCAGGTGGCCTCGGAACAGCAGCCAGCCGGCGGCGAGCAGGGCGGCGAGAAAAACGGTAACGACATCACCGAGATGCGTGAAGGAGCCCGCGACCCACACCAGCGGGTAATAATCAAAGGCGGCAAGGACGACCGGATCGACCCGGGTCTCAGGACCGCCGAGCAGCAGGGCGGCGAGAACGACCAGTGCGAGAAGCCCGATCGTCAGCGGAAATATGAGCCTCGCCATGGCGGCGTCCTGCCCGGTCTCGACGCCGCCTGTCCAGCCCGTGCGAGAGCTTTGCCCGAGCGATTCGGAGTCGCACCTGATTCATGTTAGTCCATGCGAATCGCGGGGGAGCGGTCCATGGAATCGAACGAGAGATATTATGCTCGTCGTGCCGTCGAGGAATTGCGGGCGCTCGAGCGCGCCGTGACTCCGGAGGCGAAGGCTCGGCGGCTGGCGCTTGCGGAAGCGTTCCAGCTCAAGGCCCGGCAATGCGGCCCGGGTCAGGCCGACCAAAAGCTGTCATCGCGAGCCCGGGAGATCAGCGTCTTAGCGTGCGAAACCTCACAAATCCGCGCTAATATCGCTTGATCGTGCCGGTCCCGCTCACCGCCTGAGCTAGATTTCGGGGATCGCCTGCATATTCCACCATACCGTCGCCCGAGACGCTCGCAGCGAGGGCGTTAGAAGCGAATATGCGAATGGTGCCTGAGCCCTCCACCTTGGCGGACGCCGTTTCAGCCTTGAGCGCCGCGAGATCGGCCGAACCGCTTCCACGGATCTCGACACGAACCTGGTCCGCAATTCCCTCGGCCTTTATCTCGCCGCCGTCGCGGACGGTGAACAGGATTTCGCCCGAACGCACCATATTGTGAATGGAAACGTGCCCACCGTGGTCAACCGTCAACGCCTCCAGACGGGGAAGGAAGATGGCAACTTCCTGAGGCTGCGAGCTTCCCGCGGCGGGCGATATCAGCGCCACGCCATCGGCTATCGTCACCCTGACCGAGCCAGGCACCTCCGGCGCTACGGCATGGCGAGGGCCTATCCTTACAACGGCCCGAATGGGTCCCTCGACCTGGATACGGTCAAAGGACATCGTATGATCGGCTCCCACGGACCCGGGCGGCAAGGCCGGGGGAGCCGAAGGAGCGACGGCGAGCCCAGTCGCAGACACTCCGACAATTGCCAGCAGAACAAGAAACGAGGTGGGTTTCACCGTCATGTCACGGCCATTGCCGATTCCGTGTGCGCAATCGACACCGTTTCGTGCGTTACGGTGGCTGGCGATCCGGCGGGGACCGGCTCCACTGCCGCCGTCAGCGCGGGGAATATTCGAATCAGGTCCGCAACCGTCGCTTTCGGATCGAGCCATTGGACGACCCGGAACGCATCTTCGTTGGTGATGCACACCTGGCTGAGTTGCCGATTGACGATGAAGTATCGCCGTCCTTCCGGCGTATCGATCTCGTAGCCGCGCAGCAGCTCCTTCGCGGGGCGCTCCGGCGCCTTTACGCTCTCGACTTCGACGAGGCGGCGCTTCAGTTCGTCGCGTCCGTAGCGGCTGAGCAGAAGCAACAGATGCTCCCGCTCGATCCATGAACCATATTGATAGACGCCGCGCTCCTTCTTGAGCTCGGTGTAACGGTCGAGCGCCGCTTTCGCACCCTCCGCGTCCAATCCGGTCTCCGGCTCATATTCGTAGAACAGATCCAGCACCGTATCGGTTTTCGACCGTACCGACTTAACGCCGAAACGCTCAGGTGAATTATGGATCGGCGCGTTGTGCTCGAACACGAAGGTTCCAGTGCCTTCCGAATGCAGGATGTCGGAATGGTTCAGCAGGAACTGGATGGTTTCTTCGGCCTCCTCTTCAGTCTCGGTAGGAAACCCGAAGAAGTTGAACGTGTGATTCCAGATTCCGGCGTCATGACCGAACTGCAGGTTGTCGACCATAGTTTTCTGTTTATTGTTCTTGAGCATGTGCTTCTGCACGCGCTCCGACGCCGTCTCCAAGCCAATGTAGAGAGATCTGAAGCCAATATCGTACATGCCTTGATAATGCTGTGGAGTGAATACCTTCTCAAACTTGTAGAGCGCGGTGAAGAAATACTTGTGCTTGGTCACCACTTGGGGAAGCAGGCGGAAAAGCTTCGGTGGGATCGCTTCGTCGTTGAAGGCAAAGTGAAGCGCCCCATGCCGCTGGTTCAGAGTCTCGACGTCGTTGGCGACCATCTCGGGAGGACGCATCCGGTACCGATCCTGATAGATCATTCCGTGATAGCAGAAGGCGCACTTGCCCCAGTAGCAGCCCCGGGTCGTCAGGAGCGGGAGAACCACCTGGGGAGACAAATAGTCCTCCAGGTTGAGGTCGGAGAAATCGGGGGTGGGAATGATGTCCATGCCGAGCGGATCGCAAAGCGGCGTCAGAACGACTTCGTCACCCTCCATGAAGGCGAGATTGGGCGTGCGGTCGCGGCGGGGATCGTCGCTCGACAGAAAAGCGTCGATCGGCTGCTCGCCCTCAAAGCGGCAGACATAGTCCATGCAGCCTCCGAACAATCTGGAGACGAAATCCTTTTCCTTCTCGACCAGGCGCGAGAACACGCTTCCGCCGATTAGAACGGGGACATCGGGATAGGCTTCCTTCAGAACCCGACCCAGCGTCAATCCCGCGACGATCTGCTCGGTCCCGATGATCGAGATCCCGAAGTATCGAGGCGGCACGGCCACGGTCGCCAATTGCGCCTCGAAGAACTCGATGAACGGGTTCGCCCGGCGGTCGCTCAGAAACGCGATCAGGTCGTCCATCGAATTGAGAATATCGCCATGCGACAGAGAGTTCGTGCCGACTTCCAGCACCGGTTCCGCGACGGAAAAGGCGCTCAGAAGGCTCCGAATTGCGTCAACGGCCTCTTTGAAAGCATCGAGCTCGTCTGCTGCCGTTCCTCCGCGCAACGTTTCAACGAGCGCGTGAAGGCGCTCATAATCATCGAGGACTGCGAGGGCAAAAAGACACTTTGCGCGATAGATGCTGTTCTCGTCGGTCAGGTTCTCCGTATATTTCCTCAGCCGCGCCTTAGCCTGGGGCAGGCGCTCGGGACCCAGGAACCACCGGTAGAATCCGACATTCCAGTCGTCCTGGTGGATGTTATGACCATGGTCCTGCAAATACGCCTTCAACGACGGCGTGCTCAGGAATGGCTGGAACGGCGACCATTGGGGCGGGAAAATCAGGTGAAGATCGAACCTCCCCTTCGACGTGGAAGGCATGTCCCGAAGAACGGTCTCGGTCTCGGCCGCTAACATCATTACGCCTTTCGATCAGAGAGCGGCGAGAACCGCCTGTGGCTCAGAAAGAGCCGGCCGCCGCGTCAACGGCGGCCGGGACGAACGTCACGCCAAGCCGATATCGGCATCGATGAGACGAAGCGCGGCTGGCTTTGCGTTCGAAGCCAAACCGTCCGCTTTCTGCTGCTGCTGCTGCTGTTGCTGCTGCTGTTGCTGCTGTTGCTGATCCTGGTAGGCCAGCGTCGCACCTTGCACGGAAACGACGTCCTGGATCGCCGGCTGCATCGCCATTGCCGGCACGGCAAACGCCGCACCGAACAGCATGGTCAGGGTCGCGGTCGATGCAAGCAAGCGCCGCCGTTGGCCCGCTGTCGGTTTTTTAGGTTCGCTCATAGATGACCTCCGGAGTTCGATTGTGGTCGAATGGGCCGAAGGCACGTTTACAGTTGTACTCAACTTGCGAACGAGCCGCCGAGCCATCTTGAAGAGTAACTCATCGCGGAGCATGGGCAAGCGCAATTAGATGTCATTTCCGTTGCAGTTTGCTGATTCTATTCTTGTCTTGCGAAAAGAGAGGACTGGCCTTGCGACATGAGTCACGGGCGAGGAAATTAGATATCTCTCAAGTTGATGGACAGCAGGGTTCGAGCGGCGGCCTTCATGGGCTCAAGCTCTCGAGATAGGTCTTCATCTGCTTCCATCCCGCACTTGTGAGCCGTAGTCGAGTGCATCGACCGTCGGTGGGATCGTCATGTCGGGCGATCAGCTCCGAAGCGAGTAGCACCCTGATGTAGCGTTGGGCTGTGGAGGTCGGAACGACGGCCGCCAAAGCGAGACTCGAGACGCTTACGTCGACCCCTTCGAGGCGGGCCGCCGCCAGATCCAGAAGCATGTCCCAGGCAGGTTCTCCAAAAAGCCCGGGGGGGAACAGGCGGTCTCGCCGTCTTCGCTGCCGAATGAGGTCCCGAACGAAAGCCGCCTTGATTTCCGGCCGCCCTTCCAAATGCTTATCGTGCAGCATCATCCGGTTTCCCAGCCTGTCCCCACCCCGTTCATTCGTAACGGAGCGCTCGGGCCGGCTCCGCGCGCGCGGCCCTCACCGTTTGAGCGAGCACGGTCACGGCCGCCACGGAAACTGCCAGGAACGTCGCCGCCAGGAAGTATTCGACGCCCAGCGAGACCCTGTCGTCGAACCTCGACAGCCAGGTCCGCATCGCGAAAAAGGCGATCGGCCAGGCGATGAGATTGGCGATGAGGACGGGCCGGAGGAATTGTCCGAGGAGCAGACCGGCGATATCCGCGGTCGTTGCACCGAGCGCCTTTCGAATCCCGATCTCGCGCATGCGCCGGGCCGCGCTGAACGAGGCGAGGCCGTAAAGCCCGACGCACCCGATCAACACCGCCAGGCCGGCGCCGAGCGCGAAGAGGCGCGAGCGTTGCTCGTCGGAGCGCCAATAGGCTTCGGCCAGATTGGCTTCGGCGGTCACCGCTGCGAAGGGAACGTTCGGAGCAATCGTTCTCCAGGCCAAGCGAAGGCGTGCAATCACGCTTCTGGGGTCGGCGCCTTCGAACCGAACCGCGGCGATGGGATTGACCAGGTCGCGGGAGCGGAAAAGATACATCATCGGCGGCACGGGATAGTGCGGCGAACGGAAGCGTATGTCGTCGACCACGCCGACTATGGTCCGCTGGTCACCGGCGAGAACGGTCTTGCCCAAGGCGGCGGCGGGGCTTTCGAACCCCAGGCTTGCCGCCGCGGTACGGTTGATCACCGCTCCCGTCGTCACGCCTTCGTTGATCGAGTCGTCGGAGCCGAAGACCGTTCCCAATGTCCGTCCGGCCAAAAGACGGGCGCCGTAGGTCTCGAAATAATCGGATCCTATGTCGGTCAAGGTGAGGATCGGGTCCGGTTTGAGTCCGTCCGGTCGCGGAATGTTCATCGCGCTGGTGGTCGAGCTGTCACCGGGCGCGCTGTCGGACTGCGTCGCGAGCGTAACGCCCGGGATCGAGCGGAAAGAGTTCAGGATCGTCGAGCGTTGGGAAGGGTCGAGGCTGGAACTCTTGAACGAAGGTATGAGGATCAGTCCGTCGCGTCGAAAGCCGAGGTCGGCTTCCCGCACATGATTCGCCTGGGCCAGAAGAACGGCGGTGCCGATCGCGAATGCGATGGCGACGGCGAATTGGAGCGTGACGAGCGTTTCGCGAAGCAGCACGCCACTGCGCCCGCCCGCCGGATTGCGGTCCGAGGCGAGCACGGAGGCCGGTTGATAGCTCGACAATATGAGCGCGGGATAAATCCCGGCGAGAGTTCCGACGACCAGGATGAGCAACAGCAGCGGGAACAGGATTCCATCCCACCCGAAATAGGCGATGGCAAGGTCGGTGCCGCCGAGCGAATTGACGAAAGGCAGTGCGAGCTCAGCGAGGGTAAGGCCGACGAGCGCCGCCAGCGCAACGGTGGCGATAGCTTCGCCAATGAAGCGGAGGATCAGCTGAATCTGGGTAGCGCCGACCACTTTTCGGATCGCAACCTCTCGCGCTCGCAATGCTGCTCGGGCGGTGGCGAGATTCACGTAATTGATCGTGGCAATCAGAAGGGTGAGAAGGCCGACGATCCCGAGCGTCATCACGGTGATCCGATCTGCCGGTTCGACCAGGTGAAAATCGCGGAGCGGCAGGAGCGACTGCTTGAGGATGCCGCTCATCGGCTTGCCCGCGGACGAGGGCGCGTGACGATCGATGAAGGCGGGCAGACCCTTTTCGAACGACTTTGCGGCCGAATCATCGGGAAAGCGAAGGAAGGTCCAGAGCTGCTCCGTGCTCCAACTGTACCAGTTCGGCTGGATCGCCGGATCGTAGGTCATCGGGAGCAGCATCGAAATCGAGGCGCTGGAAGACGCGGTCGGGTGAAACATCGAGTTTCCTGGAATGTCGCGCATCACTCCGGTCACGCGATAGGCTCCGGTCCTGTCGCCCACCCCCATGTTGAGCGTGCGTCCCAAGGCGCTGGCCGTTCCAAAATACTTGCGTGCGATCGTCTCGCTCACGACGACGCTTCCCGGGGCCTGAAGCGCGGTTGCCGGATCTCCGGCCACAAGGGGCCAATCAAAGGTCTTGAAGAAAGAGGCGTCGGCAAGGGCGACAGGCTCGCTGGCCACCTGCCCCCCGATGTTCACCGCCGCATTTGCCGGCCAGATTCGCGTGCCGACGAGCCCGGAATAATCTCCGCGGAGCTGGTCGAGGAGCCCCCCCATGGTGATAGGCGTGGTGTTGGGAGGGGTGCCGGGCAAAGTCCATGTATCGCGAACGATGTATACTTCATCGGCGGAGTCGAACCAACTTTCGTAGCTCGTCTCATATTTGACGTAGAGCGCCAACACGATGAATACGGCGAGTCCGATTGCCAGGCCGCCGATGTCGAGCAGAGCGTGTCCGGGGTGGCGGAGGAGATAGCGCTGGACGGCGCCTATGCCCGCGGTGAACATTCTGCCTATACCTCCTGGAGCACTCGACGAACGCTTTGCACGATCCGGCCATCGAGCATCCCGACTTGGCGCTTCGCATAGTCGGCGTGCGACGGAGAGTGTGTCACCATGATGATCGTGGCGCCTTCCGCATTGAGGCCCGCCAAAATCTCCATCACCTGTAGACCGTTCTCGGTGTCGAGATTGCCCGTGGGTTCGTCCGCCAGAAGCAGTTTGGGAGTCCCCACGATCGCCCGCGCTATAGCCGCACGTTGCTGCTGGCCGCCGGAGAGCTGATGCGGATAGTGACGGGCTCGATGCGAAATGCCTACCCGGTCCATCGCTTCGGCGACGCGCTCACGGCCCGCCTTGGCCTCGATCCGCCGATATCTGAGCCCGAGCGCGGTGTTCTCTTCTATCGTGAGATCGTCGATGAGATTGAAGCTTTGGAACACGAAGCCGAGATGCGCTCTACGATGCCGCGCCAAAGCGGCCTCTTTTCTATCCGTGAGATTCTCGCCCTCGAAATGATAGGAGCCGCTCGACGGACGGTCGAGCGTTCCGAGAACATTCAAGAGTGTCGATTTTCCGCAACCCGAGGGACCCATTATCGCGACGAATTCACCCGCCTGCACTTCAAGGTCGATGCTGCACAACGCAGTCGTCTCGATGTCCTCCGAGCGATACACCCTGTTGATGCCAGAAAGCGTGATCATCCTGTTGCCCTTGCCGGATCTCAATATGGTCGATGTTCGCGTAACCCGACTATTCGACGCCGCGTATTCGGGCTTCGCGGACGCTCGATGCGCCGGCCCATCGCGCTAATGGGCGGGTTGCTGCGCGAGTCGTTCGAGTTAGCCGGGTTGCGCTCATCCGTTACACGATACAGTAGCTCAGAAGCGTGGGCTAATGCGCTGAAAAAGAACATCTTTCTAATTCTTATGGTGCATAGTCGTCGGTCGGATGTATCAACCGTCCGGAAATGGACACCCCCGACTCTCTGTCAAGCCCGCCGCGCGTTCTGATCGTGGACGACGATCCGGACATCGTTAAGTCGGCAAGCCTGATGCTCTCGCGGCGCGGCTACGAGCCCGTCGCGGCCAGTAATCCCGCCGAGGCGTGGAGCCTCCTGGCCGAGCAGGGCGCCGAAATAGTATTGCTCGATCTCAATTTCAGCGCAGGGAAGACGAACGGCGAAGAAGGGCTAAGCTTCCTCGATCGCCTGTTCGCGCTCGACCGCTCGCTCGTCGTCGTCGTGGTGACCGGTCACAGCGGAGTGAACATCGCCGTCGCGGCGATACGGGCAGGGGCTCAAGACTTCCTTATGAAACCCTGGAACAATGCCCGGTTCGCGGCGACCATCGATTCGGCGCTTGCGGAACGCCGGCGCCGGGTCGCAGCGGCCGAATCCGTCAGGCAACCGAGAACCGACGTTCTGCTGGTGGGGGAAAGCGCGGCTGTCGAGTGGGTTCGTCAGACCATCCTGCGCGTCGCTCCGACGGAAGCCGGCATCCTGCTCCACGGGCCGGCGGGATCCGGGAAATCCCTTGTCGCTCGAGCGATCCACTCCGCGTCGAGACGCTCGACCGGTCCGGTGAGCGCCCTCGATCTGACCGCGCTCGATCGCGTCGGAACGGGACAATCGATCGCCTCGGCCCTACGCTCCGCCACGGGGGGCACGCTCGTTCTCGATCATCTCGACCAACTGCCCGGCTATGGGCGGCAGCCGCTGCTGACGGCGCTCGACGACGGCCCGGCCGACATCCGCTTGCTCGCGACCGCACGCGACAGAGCTCGCCTCTTCGGTGCGGAAGGGCCGGGTGGCGACTTGACCGGACGCTTCGCGATCGAGATCAAGATGCCTGCCGTGTCCGAACGAGGCGACGATGCCGTCTTGCTGGCAAAGCATTTCCTGCGGTTGGCGGCGAGACGCAACAGGATTGAGCCGAAGCCGCTCTCACCGGAAGCGGAAGCGGCGGTTCTGGCGGCGACGTGGCCCGACGGAATACGGGAACTTGCGGCGGCAATGGAGCGGGCAGCGATCATGGCCGACGGGCCGGCCGTCGAACCGGGTGATCTGACGCTGGACGCGAGCGACGATCGCGCCGGCGACGGCGAGCGCCTGAAGACCAACGATCCGTCGCTCGCCGCGGCCGAGCGCGCAGTCGTTGGAGCGGCCCTTCGCCGGCACAGCTTCAATGTCACCCGGGCGGCAACCGATCTTGGCATCACGCGTGCCGCCCTCTACCGGCGAATGGCCAAACATGGCTTTTAGCTCCGCAGGGCGGCTTATCGCCGCGGCGGCATTGTTCGGCTGTGGCATCGCCGTCTCCACGGCCGCCGTCCATGGGCTGCTCGGCGCGGCCACCCTCAGCGGTCTCGTCGCTGCAGCCATTGCCGTCGCGATCGCTTCGCGACCAGCCAATTCGGTCGCCGGATTCTCCGTGCCTGCCGATCCCTTGCCCCCGGACGACCGCGACCGCCTCCATGCGCTGGTCGATCAGTCGCCGAGCCCATTGGTCGTTTATAACGAGGCAGGCCGGCTCGACGCGGTAAACAGATCCGCTCGCAGGATGTTCAAGACCGACGGGAGGATTTTGGAGCCGCCGCCGGAATTGGTGGAAATAATTCGTGGCATGAGGCCGCCCGGTGTGATTCGCTTCGCCGTCGCCGGCTCCGATCGCGCTTTCGCCGTGACGACGACCGAGACGGAAGACGAGAGCGGCCAGGCAGTGATCGCGGCCCTGGTCGATGTGGAGGCTGAGTTGCACACGCTCGAGGCGGCGGCTCTTCGTGAGCTCATGCAGGTTCTTTCGCATGAGATCATGGGAGCCCTGACACCCATCGCGTCGCTGTCGCGAACGGCTGCCGACATTCTCCACGATCGAGAGCCGAGCATCGAGGACGCTCGAGACGCTATCGAGACCGTCGCAAATCGCGCCGAAGGGCTCGAACAATTTACGTCCGCCTATCGGCGACTGGCCCGCCTGCCGCCTCCAAAGCTGACCACGGTGAAGCTTGCGCGTCTGATCGAGGACTGCGGGAGGCTGTTTCGAGCCCGCTTTGACGACGTGGGTGTGTCGCTCGATGTCCGAGTGCCCGTCTCGCCGATCGATATGCGCGCCGACCCTTCGCAGGTTGGCGCAGCCCTCTGGGCGTTGCTTCAGAATGCGGCCGAGGCGGCGCTGGCCAATGGCAGCCGTGCGACCCCGCGGGTCGCCGCGACAGCGGAAGCGCATGCGACGGACATTCGGATATTCATCGAGGACAGCGGCGGAGGTGTGGAGGTCGCTGACGCAGTCTCGATATTTCGTCCGTTCTTCACAACGAAGCCACGGGGTTCCGGCGTAGGATTGAGCCTGGCACGCCAGATCGTCCGAGCGCACGGAGGGGAAATCGAGCTGCTGCCAAGCCAGAAGAAGTTGGGAGCGCTCTTCCTGATTTCACTTCCGAGATGACGGGTCCGACGCGACGGTGAAGGGATCCTGCTTCGGCTGGGCAAGCTCCGTTATCACCTCGAGGCGGGCTACCAGGCGACCTTGGCGGCTACCGGTAGCGTGTCGCCCGACCGACGCGATGGGTGGCCGTGAGACGATGGTGAGCCCTGCTGGGTTCGAACCAGCGACCTACTGATTAAAAGTCAGTTGCTCTACCGACTGAGCTAAGGGCCCCCACCGGGAGTTTCCCTAGAAGGGGGCCGATACCGGGTCAACCGCGGCCTCCCCCGTCATCCGAATATGTCGGCGAGCGCCTCCGTCCGGGGTCCGTCCTTCCACTCGCGCAGCTCAACGTAGAGCGAAGTCAGGACCACGCCCCAGACGGCCGAGCTGATCGTGCCGGAGATGACGGTCGTCGCCAGATAGCCCAGCGGAACGCCCGTCATGAAGTTCGACGACAGATCGGCATTGCCTCCGTACGTCATGGCGCTGAGCACCTCCACCACCGCGGAGAACATCAAATAGACGACCAGGATGACGAGGATGAGGCCGAAGATCTTCCAGCGGGCCCCGCTCGTGAGATAGCGGCTTCGGCCGAAGGCCTCGATCGGGCCGAGCCGTTCCTCGACCAGCGCCGGCGCGGCCACGGACCACATTACGTAGAGGATCACTCCGGGCACCAGCAGCAGGACGAGGCCCAGGCCGACGCCGAGCGCGCTCAGGATCCCGAGCAGGAACAGCGGAAGGGCGACGCTCAGTCCGGCCATCGCCGATTCGCCGAGGCTCGCTTTGCGTCCTTCGCTGAAGGCCACGGTCGCCCGGACCAGGGCGCCCTGTGTGATCATCGACAGCAGGATGGCCGTCACGGCCGAAAAGATCGCGACTCCGATGGTGGCCGCGGTCCCCAGATATTCGACGGCCTGCACTCCGACGGAAGCCATCAAGTAGATCAGGAGAAAGGAGGGCAGGGCGCCGAACAGGAAGGCGATTCCCAGGGTCGCCACGGGATTGCTTGCGAGGGTCCCGAACGCCCGGCTGAAAATGCGACCGATCGAAACGGTGCGATCGTACCGGTCTGTCGCGGCGGTTGCCATGATCTGTTCCCCCTTGCCCTGGGTCCAGACTGACTGCCGGCCCGCGGCCTGTCCAGCGCATTTTGCCGTTGCGTGCGGCAGGGCTTCGTCTAATTCTCGCTCGTCGCGCCGCGGGTGGCGTTGGGGAGGAATCCGATCGCGGAAGAGGCGCAGGACGCGGCGGGCGCCGCCGAAGGGTTGGCGGCGGCGCATGAGGCGCTGAAGGCCGACGCTTCGATTCAGTTCAGCCTTCGGCCCGAAGCGCCGCCGCAGGAGCCGCCGAAATGGCTTCGCGAGGCCTTCGAATGGCTGGGCGACGCCTTCCGACCGGTCGGCCGTTTCTTCCAGTGGATCAGCAGCTTTATGCCGGACGCGCCTTATGCCCGGATCTTCCTCTGGACGGTGCTGGTGGCGGCCGCCCTGGGCCTCGCGATCATGGTCTACCGGCGAATCCGGGACGGCGAGTGGCGACTTGCGCGCCGGCGCCGGTCGGTCGGGGTCGAGGCCGAAGCGGAGGACGAGACCTGGGCGCCTGAGGCCGCACCGGCGCGCTCATGGCTTCGCGAAGCCGATGCGTTGGCGGCGCAGGGCCGCTATGCCGAGGCGGTTCATCATCTCCTGTTCCGATCGATCGAGGATATCGGCCGGCGCCGGCCGCGGCTGGTCCGGCCGGCCCTGACCAGCCGCGAGCTCGCCGCCGCGGAGGCGTTGCCGCCTCCGGCGCGCAGCCTGTTCGCCCGAATCGCCGGTCTGGTCGAACATAGCCTGTTCGGCGGACGGCCCGTCGAGGCGGGCGATTGGACCGAGGCGCGCACCGCTTATGCCGATCTGGTCCTGCCCGGGACCTGGCGGGCATGAGCGACCTCGCCATCGGCGAAGGCGGCCGTGCCGAGGGGGTCTTCCGCCCGGCGACGATCGGACTGATCGCGGCGATCGGGATCGTCGCCTTCGCCGCCATGCTGATCCTCGGCGCCTACGCGCCCGACCTGCGCTCGGGCCGCAACGGCGGCAGCCACGCTTTGTCCAATGCCGCGACGGGGTATAGCGGGATCGTCCAGCTGGCCCGGGCGACCGGCCGCAATCCGCAGATCCTCCGCGACGAAGCCTTGCTGGAAACCGAGGATCTCGTCGTCCTCACTCCGGAAGCCGGAGCGACGGACATGACCCGGGCCTTGGCGATGCGCACGACCAGGCCCACCCTGGTGGTGCTTCCGAAATGGAACACGGCGCCGGACCCGACGCATTCGGGCTGGGTGAAGTCGAAGGGCCTGAGATACCCCAGGGATCCGCAAGGCGTGCTCGCCCCCGATTATCCGCTGAGGGTCCAGCGCCATCGCGGCGGCGGCAGGCCGCTCCTGACGCTTCCCTCCCACGTTCCGTCGACCTTGCGCTTCATCGCCCCGGCCGCGCTCCAGACGGTCGCCGGAAACGGCCTGAAACCGATCGTGACGGACCAGGCCGGGCGGGCGGTCCTGATCCAGCTCGGCGACCGGCCGTTATACGTGCTCGCCGACCCCGACCTCCTCTCCAACCACGGCATCGCCGACCGGCGCCAGGCGGCGGCGGCGCTCGCCATGCTCGATTTCCTGAACGCGACGGACGCCGGGTCGATCGCGTTCGACGTCACCCTGAACGGGCTCGGCCGGACCCGTAGCCCCTTGAAGCTGATGTTCGACCCGCCCTTCCTCGCGGCGACCCTGGCGATCGTCGCGGCCCTGCTTCTGGCCGGTCTTCAGGCGATCTCGCGCTTCGGCCCGCCGCGGCGCCCGGAGCGGGCGATCGCGTTCGGCAAAGCGGCCCTGATCGACAATGCCGCCGCCCTCGTCCACCAGGCGCGGCGCGAGGCGGGGCTGGGCGGTCGCTATGCCGAGGTGATAAGGGAAAAGGCGGTGACCGTGTTCGGAGTGCCGGCTCGGCTTCGCGACAATGCGGTCACGGACTATCTCGACAAGCTCGAAGGGCGCTCAAGCTTCTCGGTCCTCGCTTCGGCGGCGGAGCGGGCGCGGGGCCGGGAAGAATTGCTCGCGGCGGCACAGGCGCTGCATCGATGGCAGGGGGAGAAAAAAGGGTGAGCGCAGGCGAAGTACAGGCCCTGGCGGGGGCGATCCGCGCCGAGGTGGCTAAGGCCGTGGTCGGTCAGGATTCGACGGTCGATCTGATGCTCGTCGCTTTGTTCGCGGGCGGGCATATCCTGCTCGAAGGACCGCCGGGAACGGCGAAGACCCTGCTCGCGCACAGCTTCGCCCGGGCGGTCGGGCTCGATTTCGGCCGGATCCAGTTCACGCCCGATCTGATGCCGGGCGACATCATCGGCGCCAACCTCTTCAACTTCCAGACGTCGACCTTCACTCTCACCCGCGGCCCGATCTTCACCGAATTGCTCCTCGCCGACGAGATCAACCGCACCCCGCCCAAGACCCAGGCGGCCCTGCTCGAGGCGATGCAGGAGCGCAACGTCACCATCGACGGCGAGAGCCTGCCGCTCAGCGAGCGCTTCATGGTGGTGGCGACCCAGAACCCGATCGAGCAGCAGGGCGTCTATCCGCTGCCCGAGGCGCAGCTCGACCGGTTCCTGTTCAAGCAAACCGTCGATTATCCGTCGGCCGAGGAGGAAAGGCGGATCATCGCCACCCACGGCGCGCGCAAATCGGTGATGGAGCCCGAGCAATGGGGAGTCGAGCGCAAGGCCGACTCGGCGTCGATCGGCGCGGCCCTGGCGATTGTCGGCGAAGTGAAATTGGTCGACGAGGTGATCGACTATATCTCGGCCCTTATCCGCGGCACCCGCGACGTCGCCGATCTCGAGACCGGAGCCTCGCCACGGGCGGGCGCGATGCTGGCCGGAGCGGCCCGCGCCCGGGCCGCGCTCGACGGCCGCGACTTCGTCATTCCCGACGACGTCAAGACCCTCGCTCCCGCGCTTCTTCGCCACCGCCTGATCCTGTCGCCCGCCGCCGAGATCAACGGCCGGGTGGTGGAGGATGTGGTGACCGACATCATCGAGTCGATCGAGGCGCCGCGTTGATCTACCCGACGCGCCTGGCGGTGCTGGCGGCGGCGGCGGGGATATTGTTCACCCTGGTCGTCGCCGCCGCCATGCCCGAGCGCTGGTATGCCGGGCTCGCCTGGCCGCTCGCCATCCTGCTCGTGACCTTGGCCGACGCCCTGGCCGCCGCCCGCCACGGCGAGGCGAAGCTCAACGCTCCCGGCACCGCTTACGTCGGAGCGACGGTGGAGGCGGTCGTGGCCGTCACCTTGAAGGGCGGCGCCCTTCCCGCCGATGCCGAAGTCGCGGTTGCGGCCAACGCCCTCATCGCCCTCGAGGATGACGGGCGGCTGGGAATCGCGCTCGACCAGGGCAGGGGGGCGGCGATCCTGCCCCTGATCATGTCGCGGCGCGGCACCGGCGGGCTCGAACGTTTGTGGCTGCGCTGGCGAGGCCCGCTCGGCTTCGCCTGGCAGCAGCGGCTCATCGAGATCGACAAGACGATCCTGATCCTGCCCGACATCCGTCCGGTCGAGGAGCATGGAGCCCAGGTGTTCCAGCGCCACGCGCTTCAGGGGCTGATCGCCCAGATCAACCGCGGTGACGGCACCGATTTCGACGCCCTCGTCGAATATCGTTCGGGGATGGATCGCCGGGCGATCGACTGGAAGCAATCGGCCCGGCATCTCAAGCTCCACGCCAAGGAGTTCAGGAGCGAGCGCAACAACCAGATCGTCTTCGCGATCGACGGCGGACGGCAGATGTCGGAGCCCGTGGCCGGGTTGCCCCGGGTCGACCGGGCGGTCTCGGCGATGCTTCTCACCGGCTGGGTCGCGCTCAAGCTCGGCGATCGGGTCGCGCTTCACGCTTTCGATTCGAGGCCCCGGATCGCCAGCGGACTGATCTCCGGCTCGGCCGCCTTTCCCGAGCTCCAGCGTCTCGCCGCGAGCATCGACTATAGCGGCGAGGAAACCAATTACACCTTCGCTCTGACCACGCTCGCCACGCGCCTCACCCGCCGCTCGATGATCGTGCTGTTCACCGAGTTCACCGATCTGACCTCGGCCGACTTCATGGTCCGTGCCGCCAAGAGGATGGTCCAGACCCACCTGCTGCTCGTCGTCGTCCTTCGCGACGAGGAGCTGGAATCGATCGCCGACGCGATGCCCGCCCGGCCGGAGGACGTCACCCGCGCCGTGACGGCGGCGGCCCTCATCCGCGACAGGCGCCTGGCTCTGAACCGCCTCCAGCACCTCGGAGTCCATGTCATCGAGAGCGAATACGACCGGGTCGGAGAGCGGCTCGTCGCCGGCTATGTCGACCTCAAACGGAGGAATTTGCTGTGAACGCCGCCGCCTCGGCGATCGTCGAAACCCGGACGGTGGTCGTCAACGCCAGCCGTTTTCGGGCCGCGCACGAAGCGGATTGGACGCGGCTCGAGAAATTGGTGACCCGGATGGAGAAGAGGTCGATCCGGGCCCTCTCCGACGACGACATCCTCGCCCTGCCCCTGCTCTACCGAACGACCCTGTCGTCCCTGGCGGTGGCCCGGGACACTTCGCTGGACCGAGGCCTGATCGTCTATCTCGAGCAGCTGACCACCCGCGCCTATTTCCAGATCTACGGGGTTCAGACCTCCGTCTGGCGGCAGCTCGGCCATTTCTTCGCCCGGGGTTGGCCGGAGGCGGTCCAGGGCCTCTGGCGGGAAACCCTGGTCTGCGTCCTTCTCACATTGGCAAGCGCCGCCGTCGCCTTCCTCCTGGTACGAAACGATCCGAGCTGGTTTTTCGGGATCATCCCGGAATCGCTCGCCGGCGGCCGCGATCCGTCGGCCAGCGCGGAATCCCTGCGCCGGACGCTTTACGAGCGCCACAACGACGGGTTGGCGACCTTCGCCACCTATCTGTTCACCCATAACAGCCAGATCGCGATCTTCGCCTTCGCGCTCGGCTTCGCCTTCGCGGTGCCGACGATCCTCCTCATCCTCTACAACGGCCTGATGCTGGGCGCCTTCTTCGCGGTCTTCGCGGCGAAGGGCCTGACCTTCAACCTGGGCGGCTGGCTGGCGATCCACGGCACCACCGAATTGTTCGCGATCGCCATCGCCGGCGCCGCCGGCCTCAGGATCGGGATGGCGATCGCCTTTCCGGGACGAGACACGCGGACCGAATCCGCCGTCCGCGCCGGCCGCCCGGCCGCGCTCGCCATGGCGGGGACGGTCCTGATGCTGGCGATGGCCGGGCTGCTCGAGGGCATCGGCCGGCAGACGATCGTCGACGATTTCTCGCGCTATGCGATCGGCGCGGCGATGCTGGCCGGCTGGCTGACCTATTTCTACATGCCTCGAAAGGGACGCGATGCGACCGCCCTTCCGAAGTAAGGAGAGCGGTCCCGCCTCGATGCGGCGCAGCTTCGTCACGCCCGAAGGCGTCGACCTCCAGCTCGAGCTGGGCACCGCGGGCGCTCGCGCGGGAGGCTTTCTCATCGACGCGATGATGATCGTCACGATCCTCATCCTGATGACCCTGCTCCTGCTGTCCCTGGCGTGGGCGTCGAAGGCGGAATGGATCGTGATCCTGTGGCTGCTCGGCTTCTTCGTCCTGCGCAACGGCTGGTTCTCCCTGTTCGAGATGGGCGGCCGCGGGGCGACTCCGGGCAAGAGGCTGATGGGCCTGAGGGTCGTCGCCCGCGACGGTGCCCGGCTCACCGGCGGAGCGGTGATCGCCCGCAACGCGATGCGCGAGATCGAGGTCTTCCTGCCCCTGTCGTTTCTCGCCCAGCAGACGGCGCAGGGCACCGCCGATCTCTTCCTGGTCCTCTTCGCCTTGGTGTGGAGCGGAATCTTCCTGTTCTTTCCGCTCTTCAACCGCGACCGGCTTCGGATCGGAGACCTCGTCGCGGGCACCTGGGTAGTCCAGACGGTCGGCGCCTCGCTGGGGGCCGACCTCGTCCACGAGGCCGGGCCGTCGCGGCGGACGTTCACCGAGGCGGCGCTCAACCTTTACGGGGTCTATGAGCTTCAAACGCTGGAGGACGTCCTGCGCAGCGGCAACGACGACGCCGTCACCACCGTCGCCCGAACGATCCGCGACAAAGCGGGGATCGACGAATGGGGCAACGACCGCGAGTTCCTCGCGGATTATTACGCCGCGCTCTGCGTCCGGCTCGAAAGCGGGCTGATGGTCGGCAGGCGCCGGGAAAACAAGTTCGAGACGGCTCTCGCCCGGCGCTGACCCTCGCCGGGATGACGGTTCAGGCTCCCGGTCGCCGTCCCAGCCGAAAAAGGAGCTGGCGGACGCTGGCCCCGGTGATCGGGTCCCGCCAGCCCGGAGCGACCTCGGCGAGGGGCTCGAGAACGAAGCGGCGGCGGCGGAATTCGGGATGGGGAATTATGAGGCGGTCGCCGCCCCAGGCCCCCTGCGACCACAGGATTATGTCGAGATCGAGCACCCGCGGCCCCCAGCGCCGTCCGCCGCGCCGGCCGAAGTCGCGCTCGATCCGCTTCAGCCGGACGAGCAGGGCAGGGGGATCGAGCTCGCTCTCGACGATGGCGACCGCATTGGCGAAGCCCCGGCCCGCCGGGCCCAGCGCGGGGGTAAGCCGGACCTTGGAGAGCCGCTCCGCTCCGATCGCCCGTGCCGCGGCGCGCACGGTTTCGGCCGGCGCGCCGTGGCGGCCGCGGCGGTTCGAGCCCAGGGCGATCGCGTAAGTGGATAGCGGGCTCACCAAATTCCGTCCGGCCTGAGCTGTCGAGGGCCTTCCCTTAGCCCAGGCGCCGGATAAGGGAAGGATTGGGCTTCGACAGGCCCGGCCCGAACGGTAAGGGGAGCGGGTGAGCAAGATTTCCGGCCTGTCCCCCGTCCCAAGCCTTGAGGCGCCGCGCGATTGCCCGCTCTGCCCGCGCCTGGTGGCCTTTCGACAGTCGCTTCGGGAGGAACATCCCGACTGGTGGAATTCGCCGGTGCCCCATTTCGGCGACCCCGGCGCCTGGCTCGCCATTTGCGGCCTCGCTCCCGGCAAGCAGGGCGCCAATCGCACCGGGCGGCCGTTCACCGGCGATTTCGCGGGCCTGCTGCTCTACGAGACCCTGCTCGAATTCGGTCTCGCCGAGGGGCGTTACGAGGAGCGCCCCGACGACGGCCTGAAGCTGAACGGGGTCGCCATCGTCAACTCCGTCAAATGCGTCCCGCCCCAGAACAAGCCGACCCCGGACGAGATCGCCACCTGCACGAAGGTCTATTTCCAGCCGTCGCTGGCGGCTTTGTCCGGCGTTCGGGTGATGGTCGCGCTCGGCCAGATCGCCCACAATGCGGCGGTTCGATCCGTCGGCGGCCGGCTCTCCGCCTATCGCTTCGGCCATCTCGCCGAGCACTGCCTGCCCGACGGTCGAATCCTGATCGATAGCTACCATTGCTCGCGCTACAACCAGAATACCAATCGACTGACCCGACCGATGTTCGAGGCGGTGTTCGAAAGGGCGCTGAAGGTGCGGGAAAGCCTGTGATGGCGGCGCAAGCCACGCCGTGGCGCTAGCCCGCCATGTCCTTCGAGCTCATTCCCCTCGAGCAGAATACGCCCGAATGGCATCGCTGGCGGCAGGATGGGATCGGGGCGTCGGATGCGCCTTGCCTGATGGGCGAGGACCCCTGGAAGTCGGCGGCGGCGCTCAGGCGCGAGAAGCTTCATCCGCGATCCGGCGGGGCCGGCAATGCCGCGATGAGGCGCGGTCTGGCGCTGGAGCCGGCGGCGCGGGCCTCTTATTGCGCTTCGAGGAACGTATCGGTCCAGCCCGCCTGCGTCCAGAATCGTCAGAATCCCTGGATGCGCGCGAGCCTCGACGGCCTGAACGCGCAGGAAAAGCGGGTGGTCGAGATAAAGTGCGGCTCGAGCTGCTATAAACGGACGGCGTTCGGCCGCGATGTGCCCCGCCGCTATTACGGGCAACTCCAGCATATCCTGGCCGTTCTCGATTATTCTTCGATCGACTTTTGGTGTTACTCACCGGGCAGGCGGCCGCTTCATTTCGAAATCGGCCGGGACGACGAATATATCTCCCGGCTCATCGCCAGGGAGGAGGAATTCTGGGAGTCTATCGGCCCGGCCGGGCCCGCAGGAGCCTGATCCGGGTGTTTTTCGAAAGAGCGTTCCGAGTGCCCGTCATCCCGGCGGAAGCCAGGATCTCGGGGAGACCGCCGAGACTTCTTGTCCTGAGGTCCCGGCTTTCGCCGGGATGACCGAGGCTAGAGGTCTTCGGCCAACCTTCGGTAAAGGTCCGGCCGGCGGTCCCGGAAGAAGCCGAAGGCGGCGCGGTGCTTCTTCGCCTGCTCCAAGTCCAGCACCGCCGTAAGCACCCCCGTTTCCTTGTCGCCATACTCGGCGAGAATGTCGCCGCGCTCGTCGCAGATGAAGCTGTGGCCGTAGAAACGCTGGCCGTGCTCGGTGCCGATGCGGTTGGCGGCGACGACGGGAACGACGTTGGAGACGGCGTGGCCGATCATCGCCCGACGCCACAGCCGGCTGGTGTCGAGGCCCGGATCGTGCGGCTCGGCGCCGATCGCGGTCGGGAAGAGAAGGAGCTCGGCGCCGTCCAGCATCAGGGCCCGCGCCGTTTCCGGATACCATTGATCCCAGCAGACCGCCGGGCCGACGGTTCCGAAGCGGGTCCGGTAGGTCTTGAAGCCGGTATTGCCCGGCCGGAAATAGAATTTCTCGGAATAGCCCGGCCCGTCGGGGATGTGGCTCTTGCGGTAGACGCCCATCACCGCGCCCTGGTCGTCGATCATGGCGAGGCTGTTGTAATGGTGATGGCCTTCCGCCTCGAAGAAGCTGGTCGGGATATAGACTTCGAGCTCGGCGGCGAGCGCCTGCATCGCCGTCACCGCGGGATGGCGGCCGACCGGCAGGGCTCGGGCGAAATGGCTTTCGTCCTGGGTCCGGCAGAAATAATGGCCCTCGAACAATTCGGGGGGCAGGATCAGCCTGGCGCCGCGACCGGCGGCCTCCCGGACGAGCTCGGAGACGGCGGCGATATTCTCCTCGACGCTGTCGGTGAAGGCGAGCTGGAGGGCGGCGACGGTGAGGCTGGTCATGGCGTAGGTCGATAGCAGGATGAAGCGCCGTCATGCCAGCGAAGGCTGCCATCCCAGGGGATGAAGGGCGCCGAGCGCCTCACTCGCCGGGGCCCAGCCTGCGCTGCGGCGACAATTAGCGGGGCACCTGCTGGCTGATGCAATGGAAGCTGCCGCCGCCGGTCAGGGCATGCGGGGCCTCGATGCCCACCGTCTTGCGGCCGGGGAAGAGCCGCCCGATCGCGGCAACCGCCGCTTCGTCGTTCGGGGCGCCGTAGAGCGGCACCGCCACCGCCGCGTTGCCGATGTAGAAGTTCATGTAGGAAGCGGGGACGATCTCCCCGTCGCGCTCGACCCGGCCCGGGGAGGGCAGGGGCTCGACCTTCAGGTCGAAGGCCTCGGCTCGGGCTCGGGCGTCGGAATAGACGGCGGAATTGGGATCGTCCCGGCCGGCGGGCTCGGGAATGGCGAGCGTGCCTTCGGCCACGAAGCGGGCGAGATTGTCGACATGGCCGTCGGTGTGGTCATTGAGCAGGCCCTCGCCGAGCCACAGGATCCGGTCGAGCCCGAGGTCGTCGCGCAGTCTCGCCTCCACCTCCTCGCGCGTCATGCCGGGGTTGCGGTTGGGGTTGAGCAGGCATTGCTCGGTGGTGACGGCGAGCCCGGTTCCGTCGACGTCGATCGCTCCGCCTTCCAATATCCAGTCGCGCCGCTCGGGGTTGATGCCCGCACCTCCGGCCAGTCGCGGCCCGATCGAGTCGTCGCCCTCCAACGCGTATTTGCCGCCCCAGCCGTTGAAGCGGAAGCTTCGCGCTTGCAGCAGGGTTCCCTGCTTCAGGACGATCGGCCCCGTGTCGCGAAGCCAGATATCGCCGAACGGCTCCTGAAGCACCGTCGCGAACGGCGCCAGCCCGGCCGCGGCGCGAGCGGAGGCCGGGTCCGCGGCGACAAGCCGGACCTCCTCGCCGGCCCCGCCGGCATGGACGGCCCTGGCAAAGGCGGCGACCTCAAGCCGTGCCGGCTCGAGATCGTCCTCCCAGAGCTCGGCATGGCTCGGGAAGCCGATCCAGACCCACTCATGCTCCGCCCATTCCGGCGGCTGGCGAGCCCTCATCGCATGATCGGTCCGGCATTGCCGCGGCTCTTGTCGCGGATGGCTCGGAATTCGTCGCCGGGGTTCCAGTTCGGCCAGTCCCTGGTGTCGGCGAGCTCGCGGCCGATCAGCCAGTAGATTTCGAGGTCGCGGATGGCGCCCGACCAATTCCATCCGGGGTCATATTCGTCGCTGGGCTGGTGGTAGCGGTTGGCCCGGTAATCCTCGGCCGCGGCATGGCCCGCGGCAATGCCGCCCTCCACCAGATCCTCGCCGCCCTCCGCATAGAGCATCGGCACGCCCTGCTTGGCGAGGCTGAAATGGTCGGACCGGTAGAAATAGCCGGCCTGGGGCGCGGGCTCGTTCTTGATCGTCAGCCCGTAACGGTCGGTCGCCCGCTTCATATAGTCTTCGAGCTGCGACTTGCCCTTGCCGATGACGATGAAGTCGCGCGTGTTGCCGATCACGTTGAGCCCGTCCATGTTCACTCCGCCCGCCGTGCTCGCCAGCGGATAGAGCGGGTTCTCGGCATAATATTTGGAGCCGAGCAGCCCCGATTCCTCGCCCGTCACCGCCAGGAAGACGATCGAGCGCTCGGCATTGCCGCGCCTGGCATGGGCTTCGGCGAGGGCGATCAGGCCGGCCGTCCCGGTCGCATTGTCGAGCGCGCCGTTGCAGATGTCGTCGCCGGTGGAGTCGGCGTCGCAGCGGCCGAGATGGTCCCAATGGGCGGTGTAGAGGACATATTCGCTCGGCCGTTTCGCCCCGGGCAAGACGCCGACGACGTTGCGCGAGGACTGGCGCTTGATCGCGTTGGCCAGGGTCACCGAGGCCCGGGTCCTCAGCGGAACGGCCTTGAAGCCCGGCTTCCCGGCGGCTGCGGCGAGCGCGGCGAGATCCTGGCCGGACGCCTCGACCAGGCGCTTCGCGGCCGGTTTGGTCAGCCAGCCGATCACCTTCGACTGGTCCAAATGCCCGCCGGGCTCGTCGAGGCCATATTGAGGCCCCGTCCAGGAGGATTGGACGACGTTCCAGCCATAAGCCGCGGGATCGTCGTCATGGACGATGAAGGCCCCGGCCGCGCCCTGGCGCGCCGCTTCCTCATATTTGTAGGTCCAGCGGCCGTAATAGGTCATCGCCTTGCCGTTGAACGGACCTTCGAGATCGGAATCCTGCCAGTCGGGATCGTTGACGAGGATGACCACCGTCTTGCCCCGGACGTCGATCCCGGCATAGTCGTTCCAGCCGCGCTCGGGGGCGTTGATCCCGTAGCCGACGAAGACCATCTCGCTATCCTTCAGCTCGACCTTCGGAGCGACCTGATAGGTGTTGGCGACGAAATCGATGCGCTGGCCGAAGGTGAGCGGAGCGCTTCCGCCCGCGACCCTGAGCGGCGAGGGCGTGGTCGAAATCTCGACCATCGGGACGTCCTGGTACCAGCTGCCCTCGTTCCCCGGCTGGAGCCCCGCTTGCTCGAAGCGCCGGGCGATGAAGGCGACGGTCTTGTCCTCGCCCGCGGTGGTGGGGGCGCGGCCTTCATAGGCGTCGGAGGACAGGATCTGGGTCGCGGTGGTCAGGGTCGCGAGCGAGATGGGCGGGCCGGCATAGGGGCCCTGAGCGCCGCGCTCGCGAGGCGCGGTCGCGCAGGCGCAGAGAAGCAGGACGGCGGCGGGAGCGGCGAGGGATCGAAGCGGCACGGACATTCTCCTCTCCTCCCCACCCGGGCCGACCCATGGCAGCTAGATTTTACGCGTGCAAGCTTGCGCCGAGGCGGGGTCGGTGTCATCGTGGCGGGCAGCTTAGGTTTGGGGCTTAAGTGATTGGGGGTATTCATGTTTCGGATTTTTTCGCTCGGCGCCTGCGCGGCGCTTCTGCTCGTCTCCACGGCGGGTCCGTCGGCCGCGGTCGCTCCGGCGGATCCGCCGGCGGCGTTCGGCGCTCGCGAAAGCGTGCTTTCGGTCAGCCTTTCGCCGTCCGGCCGGCAGGTCGCGTTCATCAGCCCCGGTCCGGGCCAGACCACCTTCCTCTATACGGTCGACGCAAGCGGTGGCGGGACCGCGCGTGAGACGCTGAGCGCCGACGGCAAGCCGGAGCGGCTGCAACGCTGCGGCTGGGTTTCCGAGACCCGGCTCGTCTGCACCGTCTATATGGTCGGCTCGAGCGCCGCGGCCGACGGTCAGGTCGTCGGGGCGTCGCGCCTGATCGCGATCGACTCGGACGGCAAGAACGTCAAGCTGCTGAGCCGCAGCGTTCGGCCCGACGACCAATATGTGTCGTTCGGCGGCGGATCGATCATCGACTGGCTTCCGGACACGGAGGGTTCGGTCCTGATGGGCCGGCAATATGTCCCGGAGGCCCGGATGGGGACCCGGATGGTCGACAATCGCGAAGGCTATGGCATCGACCGGATCAATACCGCCAACCTCGATTCCAAGGTGGTCGAGTCGGCGAACCCGAGGGCCAGCCGCTACATAAGCGACGGCCGGGGGTCGATCCGGATCATGGCGACGGTCGATATCGCGGGGGCGACCGGCTACGAAAGCGGCCGCATCGATCATTTTTATCGAACGAAGACGTCGCGCGATTGGAAGCCGCTTTCGAGCTATTACACGCTTCGGGACGAGGGCTTCTACCCGATCGCGGTCGATCCCGGCCTCGACGTCGCTTACGGCTACAAGAAGGAGTCGAGCGGCCGTTCGGCGCTCTACAGCCTGGCGCTCGACGGATCGAAGCGCGAAACCCTGGTCTTCGCCCATCCCCAGGTCGACGTCGACGGGACGGTGCGGATCGGCCGCCGCGGGCGGGTGGTCGGAGTCACCTACGCGACGGAAAGGCGCCAGGCTTCCTATTTCGACAAGGATCTGGCCGCGCTCGGGCGCTCGCTGTCCAAGGCCCTGCCCGGCCTGCCGCTGATCCGCTTCGTGGATTCCAGCGTCGACGAGAACAAGCTCCTGCTCTGGGCGGGAAGCGATACCGATGCCGGCCGCTATTATCTCTTCGATAAAGCGAGCAAATCGCTGAACGAGCTGATGCTGGCACGGCCCGAGCTCGAGAATGTCGCGCTCGCTCCCATGAAACCCGTCACCTACAAGGCGTCCGACGGAACCGCGGTGCCCGGCTACCTGACGCTTCCGCCGGGCTCCACGGGCAAGGGCCTGCCGGCGATCGTGATGCCGCATGGCGGGCCGAGCGCGCGCGACGAATGGGGCTTCGACTGGCTGGTCCAATATTATGCGAGCCGCGGTTATGCGGTGCTCCAGCCCAATTATCGCGGCTCGTCGGGCTATGGCGAGGGCTGGTACCAGAAGAACGGCTTCCAATCGTGGCGGACCGCGATCGGCGACGTCAACGATGCCGGCCGTTGGCTGGTCTCCCAGGGCATCGCCGATCCCGGCAAGCTCGCCGTCGTGGGCTGGTCCTACGGCGGCTACGCGGCCCTCCAGTCGCAGGTGCTCGACCCCGCATTGTTCAAGGCCGTGGTCGCGATCGCGCCGGTGACCGATCTCGCCAGCCTCGTCGAGGATAGCGAGGGCTGGTCCAACTACCGCGTGGTCAAGAATTTCATCGGCACCGGGCCGCACCTGCGCGAAGGCTCGCCGGCCCAGAACGCGGCCAAGATCAAGTCGCCGGTTCTGCTGTTCCACGGCGATGTCGACCTCAACGTTCCCATCGCCCAGTCGCGCAAGCTGCAGGACCGGCTCAAGGCCGCCGGCGCTCGGAGCGAGCTGATCGTCTATCCCGGCCTCGACCACCAGCTCGACGACAAGGCCGCGCGCTCCGACATGCTGAGGCGCAGCGACGCCTTCCTTCGGCAGACGATGAAGATTCAGTGAGAAGAGGCGGTCCTGCGGGGCCGCCTTTTAGTTATTCCGGCCCGGCGTCGTCCGGAAGAAAGCGACTACCGCAAGTAAAAAACGTGGTCAGGTTGCAGTGCCGCGGCCGTCGTGCAAACCTGTGCCGGCCAGGACTGTCGAGGGACCGGCTGTGCAGAAGGGGAACTTTCCGATGAACCGTGGACGACTGTCGTTTTGTCTTGTCGGCCTGCTCATGCTTCCCGCGGCCGGCCCGCCCGCCGATCCCGCCGCCGCCTTCGGCGCCCGCGAAGACGTCGTCTCGATCAGCCTTTCTCCGGCGGGAAGGAAGATCGCGTTCATCAGCCCGGGACCGGGCGCCTCGTCCGTCGTCTACGCCGTCGATGCGATCGAAGGGGCCCAGCCGCGCCGGGTCATCGGCGCCGACGGCCGGAAGGAACGGATCACGGACTGCGGCTGGGTTTCGGAAGAGCGGCTGGTCTGCCAGGCCGTGTTCCTGATGGAGAATGTCGTTCCGGGCGAGCTTTTGATGGCCAGCCGGGTCTTCGCCATCAACGCGGATGGGACCAAGCCGATGCTTCTGAGCCGGCGGACCCGAGCCGACGATTCCTATTATGCCTTCGGCGGAGGCGAGATACTCGACTGGCTCCCGGGCACCGACGGCTCGGTCCTGATGGCCCGGCGCTACGTTCCGGAAGTGAAGATCGGCTCGATCGTCGAAGACAAGAGGGAGGGCTATGGAGTCGACCGGATCGACTCGGCCAACGCGGCGGCCAAGGCGGTCGAATCGCCGAACAAGCGCGCCGGCGGCTTTATCAGCGACGGACGCGGCAAGGTCAGGATCATGGTTGCCCCCGACATGGCCGACAGCGGCTACTCCACCGGCCGCTACAATTATTATTACCGGTCCAAGGGGGCAGGCGACTGGAAGCCGCTCAGCATCTACAATTCGATCGAGGACAGCGGCTTCCGCCCCATCGCCGTCGATCCCGACCTCGACGTCGCCTACGGCATCAAGCGCGTCGACGGGCGGGATTCACTCTACAGCGTCGCGCTTGACGGCTCCTCCCGCGAAACCTTGATCTACGCGCATCCGCGGGTCGACGTCGACTCCACCATCCAGATCGGCCGGGCCCAGCGCGTCGTCGGAGTCACCTACGCGACCGAGAAGCGCGAGGCGGTCTTCTTCGACAAGGATCTGGCCGCCCTCGGCAAGGCCCTGGCGAAGGCGCTTCCGGCCACCCCGCTCATCCGTTTCGTCGATTCCAGCGTCGACGAGAGCAAGCTCATCCTATGGGCAGGCAGCGATACCGATCCCGGCCGCTATTATCTGTTCGACAAGGCGGCAAAGCAGCTCCGGCCGATGATGCTCGATCGGCCGCAGCTCGATGGCGTGACGCTCGCGCCGATGAAGCCCGTCGTCTACACCGCCTCGGACGGGACGAAGGTGCCCGCCTATCTCACCCTCCCGCCGGGCGGCACCGGCAAGAATCTGCCGGCCATCGTCATGCCGCACGGCGGTCCGAGCGCCAGGGACGAATGGGGCTTCGACTGGCTCGTCCAATTTTACGCCAGCCGGGGCTTTGCCGTTCTCCAGCCCAATTATCGCGGCTCGGCCGGCTACGGGGATCAATGGTATCAGAAAAACGGCTTTCAATCCTGGCGCACCGCCATCGGCGACGTGAACGATGCGGGCCGGTGGCTGACGGCGCAGGGCATTGCCGATCCGGCGAAGCTGGCGATCGTCGGCTGGTCCTATGGGGGCTATGCGGCGCTTCAGTCCGGAGTCCTCGATCCAGGCCTGTTCAAGGCGGTCGTCGCGATCGCTCCGGTGGCCGATCTCGCCCAGCTGGTCGAGGATTCGAAAAATTGGTCGAACCATCGGCTGCAGCGCAGCGCCATCGGCTCGGGTCCCCACCTTCGCGAAGGCTCGCCCGCTCAGAATGCCGGCAAGATCAAGGCGCCCGTGCTCCTTTTCCATGGCGACAAGGACCGCAATGTCGACGTCCGCCATGCCCGGCTGATGCACGACAGGCTCAAGAGCGCCGGCGGACGGAGCGAGCTGGTCGTGTTCGAGGGGCTCGACCACCAGCTCAGGGACAGCGACGTCCGCGCCCAGATGCTGCGCCGAAGCGACGCCTTCCTGCGGACGGCGCTGGGCATCCAATAAGAAAGGGCGGCCCCCGCGGGAGCCGCCCTTCTTAAAATCCTCCCCCGCAAATGCGGGGGAGGATTAATTACCTGGAGTAGAACTCGACGACCAGATTCGGCTCCATCCGCACCGGATAGGGGACCTCGTCCAGCGTCGGGACGCGGGTGAAGGTCGCCTTGGCAGTGCCGTCGGGGGCGACATATTCGGGGATGTCGCGCTCGCCCAGGCCCTGCGCCTCCATCACCAGCGCCATCTCCTGGGCCTTGGAGCCCAAGGTGATTTCGTCGCCGACATTCACCCGGCGCGAGGCGATGTTGCACTTGGTGCCGTTGACCCGGATGTGGCCGTGGCTGACCATCTGGCGCGCCGACCAGATGGTCGGGGCGAACTTGGCGCGGTAGACGATCATGTCGAGACGGCGCTCGAGCAGGCCGATCAGGTTCTGGCCGGTGTCGCCCTTCATCCGGGCGGCTTCGGTATAGGTACGCTTGAACTGCTTCTCGGTGACGTCGCCGTAATAGCCCTTCAGCTTCTGCTTGGCGCGGAGCTGGATGCCGAAGTCGGACATCTTGCCTTTGCGGCGCTGGCCGTGCTGGCCGGGGCCGTATTCGCGCTTGTTGACGGGGCTCTTGGGCCGTCCGAAGACGTTCTCGCCCATCCGGCGGTCGAGTTTGTACTTGGCGCTGCTGCGCTTGCTCATCTCAGGTCCAATCTGCTTGGTTTCACAAGTCCCGGAACCGCACCGCACGGCCTGTTGCCGAACGCGGCCACCGCTTCACCGGGGTGCGGGGCCAATTGCGAAGCGCGGCAGATGGCCTCTGAAGGCGCCAAAGTCAACCTCGACAGGGTGTCGGGGGTCGCTAAAGAGCCTCGGATGAGCTGCGAACGAACCCCGCCCCCCGACTGCGCGAACATGGCCGAGGTCCGCCACGGCGTCGACCGGCTCGATGAGGAGATCGTCCGCCTCATCGGCGAACGTTTCCGCTACATGGACGCCGCCGCCCGGATCAAGCCGGTTCGGGAGGCCGTGCGCGACGAGGGCCGAAAGGCCCGGGTGCTCGCCAACGTGGCCCGGCTAGCGGCAGAGCATGACGTGCCGGCGGAAGCGGCGGCCGAGCTGTACGAGCGGCTGGTTGAGGCTTCGATCGCCTACGAATTCGGCCGCTTCGACTCGACCCGTTAGCCTCCGGCAAAGACCGGGACCCAGTCCTCCCGCACCCTGAACCCCGGCTTTCGCTTAGGAACGTCGGCACTTCAATGCGGGGACACAATACCTATTTCGCCTCTCAGAATGGGTATTGTGTCCCTGCATTACCGCGAGTGGAATTCGGTATTGTGTCCCCGTATTACCAGGCGGACCGCGGTCCGGCCGTGCCGATGGCCCTGGACTTTGCCGGGGAGGCTCAGCCCCGCCGTCTCGGCTTCACGAGCGTTCGGATGATCCCGCGCATGGCCTGCACCTCCCGGGTCGACCAGCCGGCCTTGGTCAGCAGGGTCCGGATCGTGTGGCGGGTGACGGGGGTGCGGTCGGGCGGGTAGAAATAGCCGGCGGCGACCAGATATTCGTCGAGCTGGCCGATCAGGCCTTCGAGCTGGTCGTGGCTCGCCCGCGGCTCGGCCGGATCGCCCAGGGTCGGCACCGCCAGGGCCTCGTGCTTCGACCATTCGTAGGCGATCAGGATCACCGCTTGGGCGAGGTTCAATGAGGTGAAGCCGGGATTGACCGGAACGGTGACGATCTTGCCCGCGATCGCGACCTCGTCCGTCTCAAGCCCCGACCTTTCCGCGCCGAACAAAATGGCGGACGGCTCGGCCTGCGCCCTTATCTCCCGCGCCGCCTCCTCGGGGTCCACGACCGGCACGACCAGGCCGCGCTTGCGCACCGTGGTGGCGTAGACATGGGCGCAGTCGCCGACCGCCTCGGCGACGCTGTCGAACACCCGGGCCCGCTCCAGGACCACGTCCGCCCCGGAGGCCGAAGGTCCGGCGGAAGGGTTGGGCCATCCGTCGCGCGGCGCTACCAGCCTCAGGTCGGTGAGCCCGAAATTGAGCATCGCCCGGGCGGCCTTGCCGATATTCTCGCCGAGTTGCGGCCGGACCAGGACGATCGCTGGAGGCGGGCTCACTCCTCGCCGGCCTCCCCTACCGAGCCCGCGAACTCCTCGAAGTCCCTCGCTTCGCGGAAATCCTTATAGACGCTGGCGAAGCGGATGTAGGCGACCGGGTCGAGCGCCTTGAGGCCGTCCATTACGAGCTCGCCGATCCGGGTCGAGGCGATTTCGCTGTCGCCGCTGGTCTCGATCTGGCGCTGGAGCGAGGAGACCAGGCGGTCGATCCGCTCGGACGGGACCGGGCGCTTGCGGCAGGCGATGGCGATCGAGCGTTCGAGCTTTGTCCGGTCGAACGGCTCGCGGCGACTGCCCGCCTTCACCACGGTCAGGTCGCGCAGCTGCACCCGCTCGAAGGTCGTGAACCGGGCCGAGCATTCCTCGCACTGCCGGCGGCGGCGGATCGAGGCGCCGTCCTCGGTGGGGCGGCTGTCCTTGACCTGGCTGTTTTCGTGGGAGCAGAACGGGCAGCGCACTATTGATCCTGGTAGATGGGGAAGCGGGCGCACAGGGCCCGGACCCGGCCCTTCACCTCGGCCTCGACCGCGCCGTTGCCCTCCTCGCCATGGTCGCGAAGGCCTTCGAGCACGTCGGCGACCATGTCGGCGATGTCACGAAACTCGGCCACGCCGAAGCCGCGCGTGGTTCCGGCCGGCGAGCCGACCCTTATCCCGCTGGTCTTGACCGGGGGCAAGGGATCGAACGGGATTCCGTTCTTGTTGCAGGTGATCGACGCGCGCTCGAGCGCCTCGTCGGCGTCCTTGCCGGTGATCCCGAGCGGTCTCAGGTCGACCAAGGCGAGATGGGTGTCGGTGCCGCCCGAGACGAGGTCGGCGCCGCGCTCCTTCAGTCGGCCGGCGAGCGCCTGGGCGTTGGCGATGACGGCCTTCGCATAGCTCTTGAACCCGGGCTGCAGCGCCTCGCCGAAGGCGACCGCCTTGGCGGCGATGACGTGCATCAGCGGTCCGCCCTGGAGACCGGGGAAGACGGCCGAGTTGATCTTCTTGGCGATGGCTTCGTCGTCGGTCAGGACCATTCCGCCGCGCGGCCCGCGAAGCGTCTTGTGGGTCGTGGTGGTGACGACATGGGCGTGGCCGAAGGGGGAGGGGTGCTCGCCCGCCGCGACCAGGCCGGCGAAATGGGCCATGTCGACCATGAAGATGGCCTCGACCTCGTCCGCGATCGCCCGGAAGCGGGCGAAGTCGATGTGGCGGGGATAGGCCGAGCCGCCGGCGATGATCAGCCGGGGCCTGTGCTCCCTGGCGAGCGACTGGACCTGGTCGAAGTCGATAAGATCGTCGTCGCGGCGAACCCCGTATTGCACCGCGTTGAACCATTTGCCCGAAAGCGCCGGCTTGGCGCCGTGGGTGAGGTGGCCGCCGGCGTCGAGCGACATCCCGAGGATCGTATCGCCCGGCTTGGCCAGCGCCAGCATCACCGCCCCGTTCGCCTGGGCGCCGCTGTGCGGCTGGACGTTGACGAAGCCGCAGTTAAACAATTGCTTGGCGCGCTCTATTGCAAGCGTCTCCACGGCATCCGAAGGCGCGCAGCCCTGATAGTAGCGCCGCCCCGGATAGCCTTCGGCATATTTGTTGGTGAGCACCGAGCCCTGCGCCTCGAGCACCGCTTTCGAGACGATGTTCTCCGACGCGATCAGCTCGATCTGGTTCTGCTGCCGGTCGAGCTCCGCGGCGATCGCCTCGGCGACGGCGCCATCGGCCTCCCCGAGGCGGCCGGTGAAGAAGCCCGAATGCTGGACGTCGGCGAAGTCGAAGGCGGAACGGCTGCTCATGCATTTTCCCTGGCGAAGACGGGGTTGGAAAGCTTGTCGACCCGGCGCTGGTGGCGGCCGCCCCCGAACGGGGTGGCGAGGAACTGGTCGACGATGTCGCGCGCCGCCTCGATCCCGATCAGCCGCGCGCCCATGGCGACGACGTTGGAATCGTTATGCTGGCGGGCGAGGCGGGCGGACAGGCCTTCGGAGACGAGCGCGCAGCGGCAGGCGGGATGGCGGTTGACCGAGATCGAGATTCCGATTCCGGAGCCGCACAAGGCCACCCCGCGCTCCGCCTCGCCGGACGCGATCGCCTCGGCCATCCGATAGCCGTAATCGGGATAATCGACGCTGTCGGTCGAGGTCGTCCCGAGGTCGAGCACGTCGTGCCCGCCCGAGCGCAGATGCTCGATCAGAAGCCCCTTCATCTCGAAAGCGGCATGATCGGCGACGATGGCGATGCGCTCGGCCATTGAGACTCCGCAGGTGGGGCTTGAAGCCCATTTTGTAGTGGAGGAGGGAGGCGAATGCCACCACCGATTGCATTCGTCGTCCCAGCAAAGGCTGGGACCCCAGCGCGCAAAAGACGCCGAGCTCTTCACCCGCCGGGGCCCCAGCCTTCGCTGGGGCGACGAGAATGGCTCAAGCCGCGGCTCGAAGCTCCAGACGGTCCCAGATCTCGACCAGCGCCTTCGCCAGCTCGCGCATCATCGCCTCGTCGTGGCGCGGGCCCGGCGTGAAGCGAAGGCGCTCGGTGCCGCGCGGGACGGTGGGGTAATTGATCGGCTGCACGTAGCAGCCATATTCGGCGAGCAATATGTCGCTGATCTTCTTGGCCTTGACCGGGTCGCCGACCATCAGCGGAACGATGTGGGTGGTGGACGGCATCACCGGCAGGCCGGCGTCCGCGAATATCCCCTTCAGCCGCTCCGCATTCACCTGCTGAGCCTCGCGCTCCGCGCAGGAGGCCTTGAGGTGCCTGACGCTTGCCAAGGCTCCGGCGACCAGCACCGGCGACAGCGATGTGGTGAAGATGAACCCCGGCGCATAGCTCCTGACCACGTCGACGATGTTGCGGTCGGCCGCGATATAGCCGCCCATCACCCCGAACGCCTTGCCCAAGGTGCCCTCGATGATGGTAACCCGGCGGGCGATCCCGTCGCGCTCCGAGATGCCGCCGCCGCGCGGGCCGTACATTCCGACGGCATGGACCTCGTCGAGATAGGTGATCGCCTCATATTTGTCGGCGAGGTCGCAGATGGCCGCGATCGGAGCGACGTCGCCGTCCATCGAATAGACGCTCTCGAAGGCGATCAGCTTGGGTGCTTCCGGGTCGGCCTCGGCGAGGAGGGCCTCGAGATGATCGAGGTCGTTGTGCCGGAAGACCTGCTTCTCGCAGCCCGAGGCGCGGATCCCGGCGATCATCGAGGCGTGGTTCAATTCGTCCGAGAAGATGATGCAGCCGGGCAGGAGCTTGGCGACGGTCGAGAGGGTCGCCTCGTTCGAAATATAGCCCGAGGTGAACAGGAGCGCCGATTCCTTGGCGTGAAGGTCGGCCAGCTCGGCTTCGAGCTGGACATGGTAATGGGTGTTGCCGCCGATGTTGCGGGTTCCGCCGGAGCCCGCGCCGACGTCGTGAAGCGCTTCCTCCATCGCCGCGACCACGTCCGGATGCTGGCCCATGCACAGATAGTCGTTCGAGCACCAGACGGTGATCGGCTTGGGCCCGTTATGGCCCGCGAAGCAGCGCGCGTTGGGGAAGGCGCCCCTGTTGCGCAAGATGTCGATGAAGACGCGATAGCGCCCCTCTTCATGCAGCCTGTCGATGGCCTGCGCAAAGATGCGATTATAGTCCACGCCTGCTCCCCGGGAGTCCCTTGGGCCCTTATTAGCCGATTTGAAGGCCGATTGGCTAGACCGCACGTCGTCCCGGCGACTCGCGAATCCTACAGCCTCTCGAGCCTCGTCAGCCCGAAGCGGGCGAGGCCGGCGCGATAGGCCTCGACGTCGGTGCCGCGGCCGGTGAACAGCGCCATCCCTTCGGGCGCTTCCGACGGCCAGGCCAGATGGCGGGTCAGCCAGGCGGTCCGGCGGGCGATCCCCTCCTTGCCGTCGACGAATCGGATCGGGCGGGGCGCGGCCCGGGCAAGGTCCTCCTCGACCAGCGGGAAATGGGTGCAGGCCAGAACGATCGTGTCGATCCGGTCGCCGCCCGGCTGCTCGAACAGGCCGTCCAGCGCCCGGCGGCAGGCGCCGGCCGGGCCGGTCTCGCCGCGCAGCTTCGCCTCCGCATGGTCGACCAGCTCGGCCGAGCCGTGGCGAAGGACCCGGCAGTCGGCGGCGAACTCGGCCGAGAGCCGGTCGACATAGGGCTGGCGCACCGTCGCCTCGGTGCCGAGGACTCCGATCGTCCGGGTCCTCGACAGCGCCGCCGCCGGCTTGATCGCCGGCACCGTTCCCACCACCGGCAGGTCGAGCGCGCCTCGGACCGCGTCCAGCGCGATGGTCGAGGCGGTATTGCAGGCGATGACGATGAGCTCCGGATCGAAGCGCTCGGCGAGCCGGCCGAGCAGCGCCGGGACCCTCGCCTCGATCTCGGCCGGCCGCTTCGTGCCGTAGGGATAGCCGGCGCTGTCGGCGGCGTAGACCAGGGGCGCCGCCGGAAGCAGCGCCCGGATCGCCCCGAGGACGGAAAGGCCGCCGACTCCGGAATCGAAGACGAGAAGGGGGCGGTGGCTGGTCACGCGCCCCGTTTAGCGGCAGAGCGGACGGCGGCAAGGCGGCCTGGTTCATCGGTTTCGATGAAAGTGTTGCGTCCGCTTTGCGATTTGCTAATATTTCCGCAGGGGTCGTGGACATGCAGGTGATCGTCGAACCTATTGCCGCCTTGCTTCTCGGCTACGCGCTGGGCTCGATCCCGTTCGGCATATTGCTCACCCGGTTCGCCGGCGCCGGCGACCTGCGCGCGATCGGCTCGGGCAATATCGGCGCCACCAACGTCCTGAGGACCGGGCGCAAGGGCCTCGCCGCCGCGACCCTGCTGCTCGACATGGCCAAGGGCACCGCCGCGCTTCTCCTGGCCGAGCGGCTGTTCCCGGGCGCCGTCCAGCTCGCCGCGATCGGCGCTCTTCTCGGCCATCTCTGGCCGGTCTGGCTGCGCTTCGCCGGAGGGAAGGGGGTCGCCACCTATTTCGGGATACTGATCGGATTCACCCTCGCCGACGGTCTCGCCGCCTGGGTGCCCGCCGCTTATGCCGCCATCTGGATCGGGACCTTGCTCCTCACCCGCTATTCCTCGCTCGGCGGGCTGGCCGCGGCCGTCGCCGCCCCGGTGGCGGCGGCGACGGCGGGACGCTTCGATCTCGCCTTGCTGTTCCTCGGGTTCACCTTGCTCGTCTTCTGGAAGCATCGGGAGAATATCGAGCGTCTCCTCGCCGGGACCGAGTCGCGGGTCGGCCGCGGTGTCTGAGGCGCCCGACGACCAGATTGCCCGTCTGCGGCTGATCCGCTCGGAGAATATCGGACCTATAACCTATTTTCAGCTGCTCGCCCGCTTCGGATCGGCGACGGCGGCGCTCGAGGCGATCCCCGACCTGGCCGCGCGCGGCGGCGGCCGGGCGCCTCGGCTCGCCTCCCGTTCCACGGTCGAGCGGGAGATCGAGCAGGTCGCCCGGATCGGCGCCCGCTATCTCTTTCTCGGCCGGGGCCTCTACCCCCCTTTGCTGGCCGAAATCGAGACGGCGCCGCCGGCCTTGATCGTCAAGGGCCATCCGAGCCTCCTCGACCGGCCGTCCGCGGCGATGGTCGGCGCCCGCAACGCGTCGGCCGCCGCCTGCCGCTTCGCGCGCTCGCTGGCCCAGGCGCTTGGGGAAGCGGGGATCGTCATCGTCTCCGGCCTCGCCAGGGGGATCGATTCGGCCGTCCACGACGGGGCGCTCGAGACCGGCACCATCGCCGTCGTCGCCGGCGGAGTCGATATCTTCTACCCGCCGGAGAACGAGCCGCGCCAGCGCGCGATCGCCGAGCGCGGCCTCGTCGTTTCAGAGCAGCCCCCGGGCGTCGAGCCGCGCTCGCGCCATTTCCCGTCGCGCAACCGGATCATCGCCGGCCTCGCCCACGGCACGGTCGTGGTCGAGGCCGCGCCGCGCTCGGGCTCGCTGATCACCGCGCGCTGTGCCGCCGAATGCGGCCGCGAGGTGATGGCGGTGCCGGGCTCGCCGCTCGACCCGCGCGCCCAGGGCTGCAACCAGCTGATCCGCGAGGGCGCCACCCTGGTCCAGTCGGCCGACGACGTCCTGGAGGCGATCGCCCCGTCGAGAATCCGCCCGTTCCGCCAGCCCGAGCGCGATTACGGGAAGCCGGAGGTGGTGGTGGAGGCCGACGACGACGCGCGGGAGACGGTCACTCGGATGCTCAACGGAACGCCGGTGCCGGTCGACGAGCTGATCCGCCAGTCGAACCTGCCGCCCGCGGTCGTCCAGACGGTGCTGCTCGAGCTCGAGCTGGCCGGCCGGCTCGAGCGCCATGCCGGGGGCAAGGTGAGCTTGATGTGAGAGGCCCGTCGTCCCGGCGAAGGCCGGGACCCGGGGAGTGAAAGCCGCCGGCCCCCTTCACCCGCCGGCGCCCCGGCCTCCGCTGGTGCGACGACAACGTCACGCCAACCCCGTCAGCCGAGCGAATTGCGGGCGAATTACGGGGACACAATACCTATTTCGGAGCGACAAATAGGTATTGTGTCCCCGTAAAAAATGGCGGCCTTCGCTGGGCCGATGACAACGTCACGCCAACCCCGTCAGCTTAGCAAATTGCGGGGACACAATACCTGAATTACGGGGACACAATACCTATTTCGGAGCGGCAAATAGGTATTGTGTCCCCGTAAAAATGGAGGCGCGCCAAGTGCGGTGGAGGTGTTGTGCGGAGTCGGAAAAAGCCCCTCAACCAGGCTTCGAATTACGACACAATACCTATTTCGGGGCGACAAATAGGTATTGTGTCCCCGTAAATGCTGCCGGGCCGCAGCCTTCGCTGGGGCGACGATAACGTGGCCGAACCCCGTCAGCTTGCGTTCAGGTGCCCTCTGTTGTTTTATGATACGTTGTAACATTCGTACCAAGGGGAGAACGTCATGCGTCATGCCGCCCGGCTCGGGATAGCCAGCCTCAGCGCCCTCAGCTTCGGCCTCGTCGCCGTCGTTCCGGGCGCTTTCGCTCCTAGCGCCGCTGCGCAGTCCCGCGAGCCCCTCTGCCGCAGAGCCGCTCCGCTGCCGATGCTGCCGCCCGAGCCGGCGCTGAGAGACCGCGACCAGCAGCGCAGGTCTCCGTCGGGAATGTCCGCGCCGATGATGGACGTCATGCCCGCGCCTCCCGCCCCTCCGCCGCCCCCGCCGCCGCCGCCGCCGCCCGCTCCCGAGCCCATGCACGCGCCGTCCACCCCGCCTCCGGCCGCGGCCGAGTCGATTTCCGTCACCGGCAGCCGGGCCGCCGCCCCGGCCAAGGAGAGCGCGATGCCGCTCTCGACCGCCGACGATTACGTGGCCGAGGCGCGCCAGGCGCCCGGCTACCATCCCCGGCGGCCGCGCCCGCAGCCGCAATCGGGTTTGCTCACCGCCGGCGACCATGACGATCTGCTCAACCCGGAGCTCTACGCGACCTATGCGGGCAATTACCTGCAAAGCAGCAATCTTCGCGGCCTTCCGAGGCTCGACACGCGCCGGGTGCTGACCGTGGCGGTTCAGGATCAGTCGGGCCGCCCGGTGCCCTTCGCCCGGGTGACGCTGACCTGCGCCGACGGCAATACGCTTGTCCTCGCCACGCTCGCCGACGGAACGGCGGTTTTCCACCCCGGCCTCGACCGGCTCGGAAGCAGCGTCCGGATCGGCGTGCCGGGAGCGCCGGTCCGCCGGATCGAGATAGCGGCTTCGGCCGGGTCCCAGCGCCAGAGCGTCACATTGCGCTCCGGCGCCGTGGCGGTGCGCAAGTTCGACCTGCTGCTGGCGATCGACACGACCGGAAGCATGGGCGACGAGATCAACTATCTGAAGTCCGAGCTTCGCTCGATCCTCACCGACCTGAGGCGAAGCCATCCCGGGCTCGACATCCGCCTCGGCCTCGTCGCCTACAAGGACGAAGGCGACGTCTACGTCACCCGCACCTTTCCGTTCGTCTCCAGCCTCGATGCCATGCAGTCGAACCTCCAGGCCCAATATGCCGAAGGCGGCGGCGACTATCCGGAGGCGATGGACCTCGCGCTCGCCCGGGCGGTCTCCCAGGATTGGCGGCCCGACGCCGTCAAGTCGCTGCTCCTCGTCGCCGACGCGCCTCCGCACGACGAGAATATCGGCAAGGCCTGGCGGGCCGCCGAGGCCGCCCGCGCCAAGCGCATTCAGATCGTGCCCGTAGCCGCGTCCGGAGTCGGCGACGTCGCCGAATATGTGATGCGCGCGATGGCCGCGGCGACCCAGTCGCGCTACATCTTCCTCACCGACGACAGCGGCATCGGCAATTCGCACGCCACCCCCGCCGTCGACTGCTTCCTCGTCACCCGCCTCGACCGGCTCGTCCGCCGGGTCCTCGACAGCCAGATCTCCGGCCGCCGGGTCGAGCCGAGGGAAGGCGAGGTGATCCGCTCGGTCGGCCGCTACGAAGGCGGCAAGTGCGTGCTTCCGCCCGATTACCGGCGCTGGGAGCAATATTGAGGCCGGCACGTCGCCCCAGCGAAGGCTGGGGCCCCGAGGGGTGAAGGCCGCCGTGCCTTTCACCCCCTGGGATCCCAGCCTGCGCTGGGATGACGATCGGTGACAAGGTCTTGACGCGGCTCCCAAGCGGTCCCCACCCTATACGCGTACGCGTGAAGGATCCCCATGAAGCTTGTCGTCGTCGAATCGCCCGCCAAAGCCAAGACCATCGAGAAATATCTCGGCGGCGGCTACCGAGTGCTCGCCTCCTACGGTCACGTCCGCGACCTGCCGCCCAAGGACGGCTCGGTCGATCCGGACGACGGCTTCGCGATGGAATGGGAGACTTATGCCGACAAGGCGCGGCAGCTCAAGGCGATCACCGACGAGGCGAAGAAGGCGGACAAGCTGATCCTCGCCACCGATCCCGACCGGGAGGGGGAGGCGATCAGCTGGCACGTCCAGGAGGTGCTTCGAAAGCGCAAGGCGCTCCCCGCCGACGTCGAGCGGGTCACCTTCAACGCCATCACCAAGGCGACGGTGACCGAGGCGATGAAGCATCCGCGAGCGCTCGACGAGGATCTGATCGACGCCTATCGCGCCCGCCGCGCCCTCGATTATCTCGTCGGCTTCACTTTGTCGCCGGTGCTGTGGCGAAAGCTGCCCGGCGCCAAGTCGGCCGGGCGGGTGCAGTCGGTCGCGCTTCGCCTGGTCGTCGACCGCGAGCGCGAGATCGAGCTGTTCCGGGCCCAGGAATATTGGAGCGTCGCCGCGCTCATGGAATCGGACGGCCAGGAATTCCTCGCCCGGCTGGTGCGCTTCAAGGGCGAGAAGCTCGACCGCCTCTCGATCGGCGACCGGGCCACCGCCGAGGCCGCCAAGGCCGCGGTCGAGGCCGGCCGCTTCTCGGTCGCCACTGTCGAGACCAAGCCGCTCAGCCGCAACCCGCCGCCGCCCTTCACCACGTCGACCCTTCAGCAGGAAGCGGCGCGCAAACTGGGCTTTGCCGCGAGCCACACGATGCGGATCGCCCAGGCGCTCTACGAGGACGGCTCGATCACCTACATGCGCACGGACGGGGTCCAGATGGCGCCCGAGGCCATCTCGGAGGCGCGCCGGGCCGTGGCGAACCGGTTCGACTCCGGCTACGTCCCCGACAAGCCCCGCCATTACGAGACCAAGGCCAAGAACGCCCAGGAAGCCCATGAGGCCATCCGGCCCACCGATTTCGGCCGCGACCGCGCCGGTTCCGGCGACCACGGCCGGCTCTACGAGCTAATCTGGAAGCGCGCTCTGGCCAGCCAGATGGCCTCCGCGCGGCTCGAGCGGACCACGGCCGAGCTGACCGACGGCACCGGCCAGACCGGCCTTCGCGCCACCGGCCAGGTCGTCCTCTTCCCGGGTTTCCTCGCGCTTTACGAAGAAGGCCGCGACGATGCCGAGGACGACGAGTCCCGCCGCCTGCCGAGGCTTCGCGAAGGCGACGCCCCGGCCAAGAAAAAGGTCACGGCCGAGCAGCACAGCACCCAGCCGCCGCCGCGTTATTCGGAAGCGAGCCTGGTCAAGAAGATGGAGGAGCTCGGTATCGGCCGCCCCTCCACCTACGCGGCGACGCTCCAGACCCTGAAGGACCGCGGCTATGTCGAGCTCGAGAAGAACCGCTTCATCCCTCAGGAGAGCGGCCGGCTGCTGACCGCCTTCCTCGAGCGCTTCTTCGAACGCTACGTCTCGTTCGACTTCACCGCGAAGCTGGAGGACGAGCTCGACGACATTTCCGGCGGCCGTGCCGCCTGGCAGGCCGTGCTCGAAGCCTTCTGGAAGGACTTCAAGCCCAAGACCGCCGAGATCATGGAGCAGCAGCCCAGCGCGATCACCGCCGCGCTCGACGAGTTCCTCGCGCCGTGGCTGTTCCCGGACAAGGAGGACGGAAGCGACGCCCGCCTCTGCCCGGCCTGCGGCGAGGGCCGGCTCGCGCTCCGCGGCGGCCGTTTCGGCGCCTTTGTCGCCTGCTCCAACTATCCCGAATGCAAGTTCACCCGCCGCTTCGGCCAGGGCGGCGAGGACGGCGCCGCCGACGAGGGGCCGGAAATCCTCGGCAAGCATCCCGAGACCGGCGAGGACATCGTCCGCAAGACCGGCCGCTTCGGGCCCTATATCGAGATGGGCCAGGGCAAGGAGGCGAAACGGGTCTCGATTCCCAAGGATTCCGGCGAGCTCGACCTCGACCTCGCGATACGGCTGCTGTCGCTGCCTCGGACGGTCGGCACCCATCCGGAGAGCGGCAACCCGATCACCGCCTCGATCGGCCGCTACGGCCCCTATCTGGCCCATGACGGCAAATATGCGAGGCTCGGCTCGACCGCCGAAGTGTTCGAGACGGGGATGAACGCCGCCGTCGTCAAGCTCGCCGAAGCCGCGGCGGGCGGCGGTCGGGCGAGGGGCGCCCGCGAGCCGCTCAAAATCCTGGGCCCGCATCCCCGGACCGAGCTCGAGATCAAGCTGATGGAGGGCCGGTTCGGCCCCTATGTGACGGACGGAACCACCAACGCCACCTTGCCCAAGTCGCTGGCGCCCGACGCTCTGACGCTCGAGGAAGCCGCCCAATTGATCGACGAGCGCGCCGCCAAGGGTCCGCCGGTCAAGAAGGGCAGGGGCCGCAAGCCCGCCGCGAAGGCCACGGCGAAGAAGGCCCCGGCGAAGAAGGCGCCGGTCAAGAAGGCGGCGGCCAAGAAGGCGCCCGCGAAGAAGAAGAGCTGATGCGGCGGCCCTGGGGGCTGGTCGGGCTCGGAGTCGCCGGCGAGCTGCTCGCTCTGGCGCTCTGGGCGTTCCTCGGCTGGTACGAAACGCTGTTCTGGCCGGTCGTCCTGCTCTCGATCCTCGCCGGCCTCGCCGGGGCCTGGATCGTTCTGGCGACGATGTTCGACCTGACCTTCCACCGCCCGCGCGGCGACCGGGTGAGGCCGCTGCGCGGCTTCGACCTGATGCTCGGAACCGGCCTGTTCTTCCTGGCCTTCCTTCAATTGCGCGACGCGCTCGGTCAGCTGCCGGCCTGAGCGATTGCGCGCTTCGCCCGCCTGCGCCAGAGGGTGATGGACGTCGAGGAGGGATGGTGATGCGGATCGCGGCGGCGTTGATGGTCATGGCCGCTCTTCCAGGCGCGGCGGCGGCGAAGGAAAAGGTCAAGAAGGAGCGTGCCCAGGTCGTCCTTCCGATCGTCGTCGAGGCTCCGACCGAGCCTTCGTCGCACGTCCACAGCTTCCGGCAGCGCGAATTCTGGGGCTGGCAGCGCGCCCGCTACCGCTCGGCGATGACTTTGGCGGAACCGGTCGTGCTGGCCGACGTCGGCGGCAACACGCTCATCGCCGCGGGCGAGCGCCTGATCGAGCTTCAGGCCCGGTCGAAGAATTTCAACGGCTCGCTCTACTGCACCGGCCGGGTGCCCAACCCCAAGGTCACCGGGATACTACTCTGCCTGGCCGACCGGGACGGGGACGGCCGGATGGATCAATTGTGGTCGGCCACCGGGTCGCAGAAATATCTGGTGCCCTATCCCAACGCGCGCTCCCGCCGCCCGATCGATCCCGTCGCCGTGACTCCGGTCGACGACCCGGCAAGCCTCGCACTGCAGCTGGGATTCTTCGTCTCGGGCCACAATCCGATCTTCGGCACGCATCATTTCTACCCGATGCTGTCGACCGACGGCGAGATCGGTTACATCTTCGATCAGTCCAAGAAATCGGTCCCGGTCAAAGAGCTTCCCAACGTCTTCGGAATCGGCGGCGCCCAGATCACCCTGGAGGGCTTCGAGGACAAGACCTACCGGGCGCGTGTGAGCCGGCCGTATCCGGAAGGGGAGCGGTCGCTGGTCGGGGAGATCCCGACCCAGACCATCTACGTCTCCGTCCCCGGCTGAGCGCCGCCGCACGCGCGGCAGGCCGGATCCTTCGCGATCCGGAGCGTGCGCATCGATGGCGCGAGGCCGTCGAAGACATGGACCTTGCCGGCGGCGTCCTCGCCGAAGCTGACGATCTGCCTTATCGCCTCCATCGCCGCCCAGCTGCCGGCGATCCCCGCCGTCGCTCCGAGCACTCCGAGCTCGGCGCAATTGTCGCAATCGTCTGAATCGAACGCGTCGCCGACGAAGCAGCGATAGCAAGGCCGGCCGGGCTCCCAGCCGCGCCAGGTTCCGACCTGGACCTGGAACATTCCGATCGCCGCCGAGACGAGCGGGATTCGCGCGGCCGTGCAGGTATCGGAGACGATGAGCCGGGTGGCGAAATTGTCGCTTCCGTCGAGGACGAGCGTGGCCCCGGCGAGCAAGGCGGCCGCATTGCCTTGGGTTAGCCGCTCGCGGGTCTCGCGGAAGCGCATTTCGGGGTTGAGCCGATTCGAGGCTTCCCGGGCGACCTCGACCTTGGGCCGGCCGACATCGGCGGACCCGAACAGGATCTGGCGCTGAAGATTGTCGAGCGAGACCGTGTCGTCGTCGATCACCCTCATCGATCCGACCCCCGCCGCGGCGAGATACTGGAGTGCCGGACAACCGATCCCGCCCGCGCCGACCAGGATCACCGCCGAGTCGAGCAGCTTGCGCTGGCCCTCGCCGCCGATTTCCTTGAGGACGATATGACGGGCGTAGCGGTCGAGCTGGTCGTCGCTAAGGGTCACTGCCCCGTCGAGCCGAAGCCGCGAGCGCCGCGCTCCGTCGAGTCCAGTTCATCCACCTCGCGGAAAGTCGCCCGGAGCACCGGAGCCGGCACCAATTGGGCGATTCGCGCATTACGGCGGACGTCGAAAGGCTCTGAGCCGAGATTGGCGAGAATCACCTTCACCTCGCCGCGATAGTCGCTGTCGATCGTTCCGGGCGTGTTGAGGCAGGTGATGCCGAAATTCTTCGCCAAGCCCGAGCGCGGCCGAACCTGGACCTCGTAGCCGGGAGGAATGGCGAGAGCGAAGCCGGTCGCGACCGCGTGGCGCGCGCCGGGCGCCAGAGTCAAATCCTCGGCCGCGACGACGTCCAGCCCGGCTGCGCCGACGCTGGCATAAGCGGGAAGGTCGAGCCCCTCACCGTTTGAAAGCCGTTTTATTCCTATGTCGATCATTGCGCCTCTCGATCCGGTGATCGAGCGCGTAGCGTCCGGCTCCCTGGGTTGCAAACAGCAGGCCGAGGAAAATCAGGATCAGGGCCGGCCACCAGCCGACGAAGCCCTCCGGCCAGTGCACCATCCAGATCGCGACGACGAAGACGAAGGCGGTGACCAGCCCCGCCCAGCGGGTGAGCAGCCCCAGGATGAAGGCGAAGCCGCACAGCATTTGCGCCCAGACGCAAAGCGGCGCCATCAGGCCGGGAAGCGGGAAATCGAACTGGACGAGGAATTTCTCGAATTCCGCCATCCGGTCGGCGCTCAGCACGTTGTCGTGGCTTTGGTAGACGAGAAAGGCGCCGGTCGCCCAGCGCAGCAGGAGCAGAGCGAGGTCAGCGAGCCTCGCCAGCGGAGTCAGGAGCAGCAGGTCCGTTCGCATCTCTTCCCCCCAATGCCGCGGCGATCCGGTCGGCGAGCTGCCGTGCAACCTCGCTCTTCTCACCTTCCTCCCAGCTTTCGACTCCGGCGGCGGTGATCAGGTGGACGCGGTTGCGGTCGCCGCCCATCACGTCCCCCGATACATCATTGGCGACGATCCAGTCGCAGCCCTTGGTTGCTCGTTTCGCCTGCGCAACGTTCACCACGTCTCCTGTTTCCGCCGCGAAGCCGACCAGCAGCGACGGCCGGAGCGGGCTTCGCGCAAGCCCGGCGAGGATGTCGGGATTGGCCAGCCAGTCGAGCCTCGGCGCGCCTTCGGCCTTTTTGAGCTTGGCGGGGGAGGGGATCACCCGCCAGTCGGCGACCGCGGCGACGAGGACGGCCGCATCCGCCGGCAGCGCCGCTTCCACAGCGGCGTCCATCTCACGGGCGGTCTCGACGTCGATCCGCTCGACCCCGGCGGGCGAGGCGAGCGCGACCGGCCCGGCGACCAGGGTCACCCGGGCGCCGAGCGCCGCAAGCGCCTCCGCGATGGCGAAGCCCTGCTTGCCGGAGGATCGGTTGGCGATCACCCGCACCGGATCGATCGGCTCGTGAGTCGGCCCGGCGGTTACGATCACATGCTTGCCGATCAATCCACCCGTTCGGCCTGAGCCTGTCGAAGGCCCGCTCTTCTCTTCCCCCGGAACCGACAAGGAAAGGGCTTCGACAGGCTCAGCCCGAACGGAGAGCCGAGTTTCGATGGCTCGAAGGATGGCCTCCGGCTCCGGCAGCCGCCCGGGCCCAAATTCGCCGCAGGCCATCTCGCCTTCGTCGGGGTCGAGGATCGTCACCCCGTCGGAGCGAAGCCGGGCGACGTTGCGAACCGTGGCGTCATGACGCCACATCCTGACGTTCATCGCCGGCGCGGCGAGGACCGGCTTGTCGGTGGCGAGGAGCAGGGTGGTGGCGAGATCGTCGGCGATCCCCGCCGCCATCTTCGCCATCAGGTCCGCCGTGGCCGGGCAGACCACGACCAGGTCCGCCTCCCGGCTGAGCTGGATATGCCCCATCTCGACCTCGTCCTTGAGGTCCCAAAGGCTGGTATGGACGGGCTGCTCGGAAAGGGCCGCCAGGGTCATCGGCGTGACGAACTGGGAGCCGCCCGCGGTCAGCACGCACCGAACGCTCCCGCCCGCCTTTCGGATCAGGCGAATGAGCTCGCAGCTCTTGTAGGCGGCGATGCCGCCGCCGACGACGAGCAGGATGCGCTTGCCGTTCATCGGTCAGTAGCCGCTCAGGAGCATGTCGAAGGCGTTCATGATCACATCATGCTGGTCGGCCAACGAAGCGACCGGACTGCGCAAATTGCGGGCAGGGAGGGATGAGCCAAGCTGCGTGGCCATTACCAACCGCTCGCCTTCGATCCTGAAGACCGGGTTCAGTCGATGAACCTTGGGGACTTCTCCTTCCGGCAGCAGCGGCACGACGAACCGCGTATCGAGGTTTCCCAAATAATCGCTTTGGCAATCAAGAAGATACGTGCCGAATGCACGATAAACGTCATGACGCGCCATCAGAAGGCGCGGAATCGCTCGAGCGGAAGGCCGTTCTTATCGGTCCAAGCGTTCCAAGCTTCGATCGCCTCGCGATTTTCCTCGATCCACGCTTCCCGAACCGCCTTGCGCAACTGGTCCTCGGACCGGCCGGCGATGTCGACCTTCAGCCTCAGGGCTTCGTCGAGAAGCTTCCGGGGAAGGATGGGGCCCTCGGCGATGGGAGCGGTGGCAGCCATGGGCCTAAGCTATGCTCATCGCGTCCGGTGTCAACCGACGGACGGGCCGAGCCGGGCCACGGTCGAGCAGAACAGGCTTCGGCGGCCGCCTTCGCGTCGGGCAACAGGCGCGGCGCCTGCTCCGGCGGCATCGCCTGGGCCTCCGCGAATTCGCGGTCGACGAAGGCCTCGATCTCCGGCGGGAGCGGGCCGCTGCTGAGCTCGCGGGTCTTCGACTTGAGCCGGATCAGCTCGAGGACGGTCGCGAGCACGTCGCCGGGCGGATTCGATTCTTCCATCAAGGTCATGAAATGCATCGGCGCCACCGCCCTCCCTTCGTGCAGTCGAAGCCAGCGCAACGCCGCCGCTGGGCGAAACGCGTAGAAGAGCTTCTTGATCTGCACCTCCTTGCCGTCGGCGAAATAGGTTCGCCGCTGCCGTTCGCCGAGGTGGAGATAGTGGCGCATCACCCCAATGCGGCTGGACCAGCGATGGGCGAAGGCGCTCAGTTCGTCGCGAAACTGTGCGGATCGCCGTCGTAGACGATCGGCGAAATCAGCCATTCGACGATCACCGCATTGCCCTTGAGGAGCAATTTCAGCGCCTTGCCGAGCTCCCGGCCGTTGAGGTCGATATCGTCGACCAGCGGAGTTTCGATGACGTCCCGCGTCGACCAGGGCGAGAGATATTGATCCGCAGGACGAATGAAGAGGAAGCGGCAGTCATAGTCGCTGTCGAGCGAGGGGACGCCCCAGGCGCGGCTGCCGCTTTCGATGGCGAGCCCGATCGCGACCCCTTGCCCGCGCACGATCCCGGCAAGCCTCATATCCACTTCGGCGAGCGGGCCGCGAGCGAAATCCGCGGGTATCGAGCGAAGCCTCGGCGAGGCGCTCATGTCAGTAGCAGTACCGCCCCCGCGCCTGCCGCCGCCGAGAGCAGGGCCGTGAGCGCATAGCGCCAGTAGCGCCGCGGCCTGACCACCACCACCTCGGCCAGCGGCGGATCGGGCGGTGCCGCGCCCGGCGGCGGGTAATAATGGTCGATCCGGCGGATCAGCTCGGGGATCTTCGCCAAGGTTTTGAAATCCCGGACGATCCGGTCGGCCAGCGCGGCCTCGGGTCCGAGCTCGCCGCGCACCCATTCCCTGAGGAACGGCTCGGCCGTCTCCCACATGTTGATGTCGGGATCAAGCGCGTGGGCGACTCCTTCCTCCATCACCATCGTCTTTTGAAGGAGGAGGAGGTGCGGCTGGGTCGGCATCTCGAAGTCGCGGGTGATGGTGAACAGCCCATCGAGCATCTGGCCGATCGAGATGTCCTTCACCGGAAGGCCGCGGATCGGCTCGCCGACCGCTCTCAAGGCGGTGGCGAACTCATCGACATTGTGATGGCCGGGGACATATTGCGCCTCGAAATGGATCTCGGCGACCCGGCGGTAATTGCCGGTGAGCAGACCGTACATGATCTCGGCCAGCCAGACCCGCGCCTGGCGGTCGATCCGGCCCATGATCCCGAAATCGATGGCGGCGAGCCGGCCGTCGGGAAGGGCGAACAGATTGCCCTGGTGGAGGTCGGCGTGGAAGAAGCCGTCGACCACCGCCTGGCGAAGGAAGGCTCGGACCAGGATCGCCGCCAGCGCCTTGAGATCGTGCCCCGCTTCGACCAGCGCCGCGCGGTCGGTGAGCTTGATCCCGTCGATCCATTCGAGCGTGAGCACCCGCCGCGAGGTTCGGGTCCAGTCGATCGCAGGGACGTAGAAGCCGCTTTCCGCGACCAGGTTCTCGCGCAGCTCAGACGCCGAGGCGGCCTCTCGGCGAAGGTCGAGCTCGCGCGCCGTCCATTGCTTGAAATAAGCCACGACCGCCCTCGGCCGGAGACGGGCCGCCTCGCCGCCCATCTGCTCGATCTTGGCGGCCGCCCACGCATAGGTGTCGAGGGCCCGGGCGAAATCCTCCTCGATATTGGGCCGAAGCACCTTGACCGCGACCAGCTTGCCGTCGGTCGTATGGGCACGGTGCACCTGGGCGATCGACGCCGCTCCGACCGGGTCCGGGTCTATGTCCGAGAAAATCTCATCGAGAGGCTTCTCCAACCCCTGCTCGATCGCCCGGCGGATCTGCTCGAACGGCGCCGGCGGCAGGCTGTCCTGAAGCATCTGCAGGTCCCGCGCCGCCTCGACTCCGACGAGGTCGGGACGGGTCGCGAGCGCTTGGCCGAACTTGATCGCCGCCGGCCCGAGCTCGACGAAGGCTTCACCGTAATTGGGGACCCGCGGGACCCGGGCGCCGAAACGCGCGATCCGGGCGAGCCGGCGCACCGGCTGCGGCGTATTGGGATCCCGCTCGATCCCGCGAAGCGCCCCGTGCCGCGCGAGCACCCGGCCCCATTTCAGAAGCCGCAAGACATGGACGACGGGGTGGGTCATGCGGCGCCGTCATCCCGGCGAAAGCCGGGACCTCGGGGAGGCCCGCCGAGACTTCCTGTCACGAGGTCCCGGCTTTCGCCGGGATGATGGAAAACCCCCATCAGACCTTCCAGCCGCTGTGGATTGCGACCAGGCCGCCGAGGATCGGCTCCGCCTTCACCTGGGCGAATCCGGCCCGGGCGATCATTCCCGCAAATGCTTCCATCGGCGGGAAGCGGCGGATCGATTCGACCAGATAGCGATAGCTTTCCTCGTCGCCGGCCACCGCCTTGCCGATCCGCGGCACCGCATGCATCGAATAGGCGTCGTAGAGCGAAGCGAAGCCCGGCCAGCGGGTGGTGGAGAATTCGAGGCAGTAGAAGCGGCCGCCGGTCTTCAGCACCCGGTGCGCCTCCCTCAAGGCCGAGTCGATGGCGGTCACGTTGCGGATTCCGAAGGCGATCGTATAGGCGTCGAAGGCCGAATCGCCGAGGCTAAGCCGCTCGGCATTCTCGACCTGCCAGGCAAGCCCTTCGATCCGCCGCTTGCCCGCCCGCTGGCGGCCCACTTCGAGCATGTCGGGGTTGATGTCGGCGACCATGACCTTCGCCCCGTGCCGGGCCATCCGGAAGGCGACGTCGCCCGTGCCGCCGGCCATGTCGAGGATCGTTTCGCCTTTGCGCGGCCTGACCCGCCGGACGAACAGATCCTTCCATTGCCGGTGCAGCCCGCCCGACATGAGGTCGTTCATGAGATCGTAGCGCCGGGCGACGCTCGAGAAGACGGCGCCGACGCGCCGGGTCTTTTCCTCGGGCGCCACGTCCTCGAAACCGAAAGAAACCTTGTCCATCGCGCCCGCCTCTAGCAGGGGTTTCGGCGCATGTGCACTTGCCATCTTCACGAGACCGTCATCCCAGCGAAGGCTGGCCTTCGCCCCGTCGCCCCGGCGGAGGCTAGGATCTATTCCGTCATCCCAGCGAAGGCTGGGATGACGGCGGGTGATGAACGCCGACGCCTTTCACCCGCTGGGGCCCCGGCCTTCGCTGGGGCGACGGATCATGCCTGAGCTGCCCGAGGTCGAAACCACGGTTCAAGGCCTTGCTCCCGTCCTGGAAGGACGCCGGCTCGTCTCGGTCGAGACCCGCCGCGCCGACCTGCGCCGTGCCTTTCCCCCCGATCTTCGCCAGCGCCTGACCGGAGCGACCGTCACCGGCCTCTCCCGCCGAGCCAAATACGGCCTTATCGCGACCGATCGCGGCGACACGCTCGTCTTTCACCTCGGAATGTCGGGCCGCTGGCGAATCGACCCGGCGGAGCTCGGCGCGCACGATCACTTTGTGCTGGAAACGGACGAGGGAAGGCGCGCCGCGCTCAACGACCCGCGCCGCTTCGGTTCGGTGGACCTGGTCCCGACCTCCGAGCTTGAGCGGCTTCCCGCCTTCGCGGCGATGGGCCCGGAGCCGCTCGGGAGCGAATTCGACGCCGCCTATCTGCTCGATGCGCTTTCCGGCCGATCCGCTCCGATCAAGGCGCTGCTTCTCGACCAGCGCGTCGTCGCCGGGCTCGGCAACATCTACGTCTGCGAGGCGCTCCATCTCGCCGGGATCGCGCCGTCGCGCGCCGGAGGCCGGATCTCGCGGCCGCGGCTGGAGCGGCTGGTCGACGCGATACGCTCGGTTCTGCTCGCCGCGATCGAGGCCGGGGGCTCGTCGCTTCGAGATTACGCCCGGCCGTCGGGAGAGCTGGGCTATTTCTCGAGGCAATGGCGGGTCTACGGCCGGGAAGGGGAGGCCTGCCATTGCGGAAGCACGATTCGGCGCCGCGTCGATTCGGGCCGTTCGACCTTCTACTGCCCGCGCTGCCAGCGCTCTTGAGGTTGACCTTTCGACCTTGCCTGGCGTAGAGGCGCAGCCGAGCGGGTGCGGTGGTTTCGCCGCGCCCTTTTCATTTCAAAGCAAGAGGCAATCAGACGATGGCGAACACGCCGCAGGCAAAAAAGCGAATCCGCCGCAACGAGCGCCGGACCGAGATCAACCGGACCCGAGTCAGCCGCATCCGCACCTTCGTCAAGCAGGTCGAAGCGGCGATCGAGGCCGGCGACAAGGACCAGGCCCTCGCCGCCATTTCCCGGGTCCAGCCGGAGCTTGCCCGCGGGGTCGCCAAGGGCGTCTTCCACAAGAACACCGCGGCCCGCAAATTCTCGCGTTTGACGCGCCGTATCGCCGCTCTCGCATAAGCCTTTCTAAAGCTTCGAAGTCGCCCGCCGGACCCGTTTCCGGCGGGCTTTTTCGTGCCTTTGGAACACAACGCGAAACCCTAGGACTTCCCGCGATTCGCGAGTGCCTCTGTCCCAAAAAATGGCAGTTTTCAGCCGTTTATGACGGCAACCCGCAGAAAACCTATGTCAAGTCGGTTTCTTTTTTGTGACTCGAATTTCGGCCTTGCAAGGCCGCGCCGAGACTTCCAAAAAGGTCGCTCCGGTAGGGCGAATCTCCTTCCGGACGCCACAGCAAGAACGATCTATCGAATCGGCGGCCGCCGGGGGGTGCCGTGCGTCGAGAGAGGTTTGCGCCAGTCAGGGCCCGCTTGAAAGAGGCCTGGTAGGAAGAGGGGTGCGTTTCGTGTCTGTGAAGTCGGCGGCGGGAGGCAGTTCGTTGGAGTCAGTGGAGCGGGTCGCGCTCCAGTCGGCCTGGGAAGCGATTCGTACCGGCCTCAGGCGCGATTGCGGCGCCCGCACCTTCGACGGCTGGCTCAGGCCGATCGCGCTGGGCAATTTCGATCCCGAAACCGGCGCTCTTCGGCTCGAGCTGCCCTCGCAATTCATGGCCGATTGGGTTCAGACCCATTTCTCCGAGCGGCTCACCCTGGCCTGGCGCGCCGCCTGTCCGTCGATCCGCCACATCTCGATCCGGGTCGGCGCCGCCGCGCCCAAGACCGCCGCGGTGGTCGAGATCCCGGCGCCGCCGGCCTCGGAGGAACCCGCCCCCGGCGACGGGCTCTACGCCGTGGCTCTGGAGCCGCGCTACCGGTTCGAGAATTTCGTGGTCGGCAAGGCCAACGAGGTCGCCTTCAGCGCCGCCACCACGCTCGCCACCGCCGACAATGTCGCCTTCAACCCGCTCTTCCTCCACGGCGGCACCGGGCGCGGCAAGACCCACCTTCTCCACGCCATCGGCCACGAATTCCATCGCCTTCGGCCGCGGGCGAAGATCATCTACATGTCGGCCGAGAAGTTCATGGTCGAGTTCGTCGCCGCCCTTCGCGCCAACGACACGATCAAGTTCAAGCAGCATCTGCGCGCCGCCGACCTCCTGATGATCGACGACGTCCAGTTCATCGCCGGCAAGGAATCGACCCAGGAAGAATTCTTCCACACGATGAACGAGATCATCTCGGCCGGCCGCCGCCTCGTCATCAGCTCGGACCGCGCGCCTCAGGATCTGGACGGAATCGAGCCTCGGATCCTCTCGCGCCTCTCCTGGGGCCTCGTCGCCGACATCAACCAGGCCGATCTCGAGCTTCGCCTCAACATCATCCTGAAGAAGCTCGAGGCGCTCCCCGAGGTGAAGGTTCCCGAGGACGTCGTCATGTTCCTCGCCAAGCGGATCAGCTCCAACGTCCGCGAGCTCGAGGGCGCTCTCAACCGGATCGCCGCTTACGCGACCATGCAGAACCGGGTCATCGACCTCGATTTCGTCACGGAGGTGCTCGCCAACACCTTGCGCGCCAACCAGCGCCGGATCTCGATCGACGAGATCCAGACCCGGGTTTCCGAGCATTACCGGATCCGCAAGGCGGAGATGACCAGCGCCCGCCGCGCCCGCGAGGTGGCCCGCCCGCGCCAGGTCGCCATGTACCTTTCCAAGCAGCTCACCCCGCGCTCGCTTCCCGAGATCGGCCGCCGCTTCGGCGGACGCGACCATACGACGGTGATCCACGCCGTCCGCCAGATCGAGAAGCTTCGCGCCCAGGACAGCGAGCTCGACGCCGACATCCGCCTTCTGACCCGTCAGCTCGAAGGCTGAGCGGGGCAGGGGAGGCGGCATGGCCCTGAACCCCGCCCTTCTTTTCTCCCTCGCCGCCGCTTTCGCCGGTGGAAGCCTGATCGCCCTGCAGGCGCCGACCAATGCCCTTCTGGCCCGCGGCGTCGGCTCCGCCGTGAACGCCGCCTTCGTGTCGTTCGTCGTCGGCACCGTCGCACTGCTCGCCGTGGCGGCGGCCCTCGGCGCCCGTCCCGCCGCTGGCGAGGCCGGCGCGCTCCCCTGGTATGCGTGGGTCGGCGGTTTCTACGGCGCGTTCTTCGTGGCGGTTGCCGCCTTCGCCGCCCCGCGCCTTGGCGTGACCTACTTCCTGATGGTGGCGATCGCCGGCCAGCTCGCCATGGCCCTGCTCCTCGACCGGCTCGGCGCTTTCGGCCTGACCCGGGTCGAGATCAGCCCGACCCGGATCGCCGGAGTGCTCCTGGTCCTTGCCGGCGCCTTCCTCGTCAGGCGCTGACCGTCGCCCCGGCGAAGGCTGGGGCCCAGGGGTTGAAGAGCTCGGCGCCCGTCACTCGCTGGGTCCCAGCCTGCGCTGGGACGACGCGGTCACTTCCAGGCCGGACCTTGAATGTCGAAGCCGGCGGCTTCCAGCCCGTCCAATAGCCCGCCTCGCTCGGCGAGGGTGCGCAGGCTGAGCACCGCCAGTGTGATCTGAGGTTCGGCGAGCAATTGCTTCATCTGCGGGAGAAGCTCGACTTCGCGCTCGGCGAATATCCCGCTCGGCCAGCAACGCTCGTAGACCGGGTCCGCCGGCGAGGCGAGCACGTCGCGGACCCGTCGCGCCGCCCAGGCGTCGGAGCGGGCCTGGACCGCCGCCGGCCCGGCTTCGGCCATCGTCAGTGCGGCCTCCAGGCACGGCAGATGCTCCCCAGGGGTCGAGGCGAACAGATCCTTGACCACCGGCTTCGCCTTGGAGCGCTGGATCGGAACGACCTCGGCCAATTTGTGCTTCTTGGCGGCCTTGGTGGCGTAATCGGCGACGTTTCGGCCATAGTCGATGTCGCCCTTGCCCCGGTCCCTGAGATCCATGGAAAGGTGGAGCGGGTGGCGCCCGTCGTAATCCGCCTGGACCATGTTCCTGGCCCGAAGCGCCGCCAGCCGGCGCATCGTTTGCGGCCCGGCGACGGCGGAAAGGCTTTGCCCTTTCGGCAGGCTGCCCATCTTGTTCCACTTCACGATCCAGCCGATCGCCCGGAAGGGCGAGGCGGTGAGAGCGTAGGATTGCGGGAACATCACCCGGTCCGCCTTGCGCAGCGCCTCGGTCAGAGCGGCCGGATCCCAATGGGTAGTCTTGGAAACGCCGTTGATCCCGCCGACGAGGACGAGCGTGGTCGAGTCGCTGCGCACGACCCACATCGGCACCCCGCTCCTGCGGCCGGTGACGACGATATCCTCGACCTGCGCCCGGTCGTCGGCGGCCTTCTGCGCAGGCGCCGCGGAGGCGAGCGCCAATCCGGCCAAAACGGCCGCTCCGATGGTTTTCAGCATCAACCCTCCCGAGACTTTTTCCCCGTCCCCTGTCGGGGCGCGAACTTCGGTTCTTCCGATGAACGCCCGTTGAATGCGGCCCGAAATGAAAGGGAGGACCGTCGCCGGCCCTCCCCCTGTCTTCGATACGCCGGCGCCTAGCGCTTGCGCTCCGGCGCCACCGTGATCTTCACCGTCTCCCCGCTATTGCCGGGGAAGCCGGTGAACATCGCCTCGACGAGGTTCGGCACAAGCATCCCCAGCTCGTCCGTGCGCGAGCGCGCCCGGGCCGTGCCTTCGAACACGGCCTGGCCGTCGGGGCGGCGGATGTCCATCTCGAGGAAGCTCGTGAACACCGTGTAGACGTCGATCTCGTCGCCGAAGCCGCCGGCCCAGAAGGGATCGTTCCAGCCGTAATAGAAAGGCGAACGAAGCCGGCCGTAGCCGCCGAAGCGCGACCAATAGGGCCGGTAGCCGAAGCCGCCGCCATAGCCGAAGCGGCTGTAGCCGCCCAGCGCCGGCCGGGTGACGACCTGCTGGCGGCCGTCGTCGACCCCGTAATCGAGCGAGACGATCAGCGACGCCGATTGCGGCGAGGCCGCCTCGCTATAGCCCTGGGCGATCATATGCCGGCGGACAAGCTCGGCGTAGCGGGAGAATTCCAGGCCGCCGCGATCCTCTTCGCGGACCGCCTGGATGGCGAAGCTCTGACCGGCGGGGGCCGGCATCGCCTGGAAGCGGGAAACCTGGGTCGGAAGGCCGGTCGCGCAGCCGCCCAGCGCGAGCAGGGCCGCCGGCGCGGCGAGGGTCAGCAGTTTTTTGACGAGAGACATGAGACGCATCCTCTGGGAACGGAGCCGTGGCTGTAACTATATAGGAAACCGCGTCTTTCTACAAAAGGTCACTGAATGAGGGCTGAAGGGGCGGAACGTAGGCCCCGTTCGATCAGGCGGTCAGCGCAGTCCGACGGCCCGGTAGGCGGCCTCGAGCGTGGGCCTCGCGACGACGGAAGCCTTCTCGGCGCCTCTTGCCAGGATCGCGTCGATCGCCGCCCGGTCGCCGCGAAGCGCCTCGAACCGCTCGTTGATCGGCCGCATCGTCTCGACCACCAGGTCCGCCAACGCCGGCTTGAAGGCGCCGAAACCTTGACCGGCGAAGCGCTCGAGGACCGCTGCGGGGGCCACGTCCGCCAGCACCGCGTAGATGGAGATCAGGTTCACCGCCTCGGGCCGGCCCGCCAGGCCTTCCATCGTCTCCGGCAGGGGCTCGGCGTCGGTCCTGGCCTTGCGGATCTTCTGAACGATCAGGTCGGGCCCGTCGGTGAGGTTGATCCGGCTCATGTCGGACGGATCCGATTTGGACATCTTGGCCGTGCCGTCGCGAAGGCTCATGATCCTCGCGCCGGTCTCGCCGATCAGCGGCGCCGGCAGGGTGAAGAGCTCGGTCCGATAGTCGTTGTTGAACTTCTGGGCGATGTCTCGGATCAGCTCGATATGCTGCTTCTGGTCCTCGCCGACCGGGACGTGGGTCGCGTGGTAGAGCAGCACGTCGGCGGCCTGCAGAACGGGATAATCGAACAGCCCGACGCTGACGGCTTCCTTGTTCTTGCCCGATTTCTCCTTGAACTGGGTCATCCGCTGGAGCCACCCCATCCGGGCTGTGCAATTGAGGATCCAGGTCAGCTCGGGGTGGGCCGCGACCCTGGAGTGGTTGAACAGGACGACCCGCTCCGGCTCGATCCCGCAGGCGATCAGGGCCGCCGCCATCTCGCGCACGTTGGAGGCGAGCTCGGCCGGATCGATCCACACCGTAATGGCATGGAGGTCGGCAAGGAAGATGAAGCATTCCGCCTGGTGCTGCAGCCGGCACCAGCGCTTGATCGCGCCGAGATAATTGCCGAGGTGGAGGTTGCCGGTTGGCTGGATACCCGAGACGATTCGCATCAGCCCGCCTTCTTGCGCCTGAGGAGGATCAATATGTCGTCGCGGTTCATCGCGCCGATCGTCCAGGCGACGGCGAAATAGACGATTCCCCCCGTCGCGACGAGCGCTCCCATCGCCAGGACCCGGTCGCCCGTCGAGCCGGCGAATCGGTCGGCGAGCGCGCGCTCGAGCATCCACAAGGTCGCCCCCATGGCCGCTCCGGCGAGAAGCTGCCGCACCAGCCGCGAGGCGAGCCAGCCCGGTACCCGGAAATGCCCGCGCGAATGGAGCAGGCCGGCGAGCACCAGAGCGTTCGCCCAGGCGCCGATCGCGGTTGAGAGGGGGAGGGCGACGATCCCGAGCCGCGGCACCAGGACGAAGTTGAGGGCGACGCTTCCCAGCAGGGTCGCGACGGCGACGAACACCGGCGTCTTGACGTCGCGCCGCGCATAGAAGCCGGGCGACAGGATCTTGATGAGCACATAGGCCGGAAGGCCGAGCACCAGGGTGGCGAGCACTGCGCCGGTGACGGCCGCATCCTCCTGGGTGAAGCGTCCGCCCTCGAAGATCACTGTCGCGATCGGGCCGGACACCACCGCCAGGGCGATCGCCGCAGGAAGGGTGAGGAGCATTCCGATCTCGATCGCCTGGGCCTGGACCTGGGTCGCGGCGGTTTCGTCCGATCTGCCGATCGCCCGGCTGATCGAGGGAAGGATCGCCACTCCGAGCGCGGACCCGATAAGCGCGAGCGGGAGCTGGTTCAGGCGGTCGGCCTGGCCGAGGATGAGGAGCGATCCCTCCGGCAGGCGGGTCGCGAAATAGACGTAGAAGAACTGGCTGATGTAATAAGTGCCGCCGGCCAGGGTGGCGGGCAGGACGAGGGTGAAGAGCTCGCGCACGCCGGGCGTGATCCGCGGCGCCCGGAGCTTGAGCGGCAGCCCCGCCCGGACCATGCTCGCCCAGGTCAGCCCGAGCTGCGCCACCCCGCCCGCGACGACGGACCAGCACATCGCCTGGACGGTCGGGCGGCCTCCTTCGGGGACGAGGATCAGTGCGATCACCAGCGCGATGTTGAGAAGCGCGGGGGCGAAGGCGGCCGCCGCGAACCGCCCGACCGAGTTCAGCACCCCGGAAACCAGCGACAGCAGGCAGATGAAGACGAGATAGGGCATGGTGATTCGGGTCATCGCCACGGCGAACGCGGTTTTCCCCGAGTCGCCGCCCCAGTCGCCCCCGACGATCAGGCCGATGAACAGCGGCATGAAGATCATGAAGACGGCGGTGATGATCAGGAGCAGCGGAAGGAAGACCGCCAGGACCTCCTCGGCGAATCGCCGGGCTTCGGCGCTGGTGCCGTCTTCCTTGAGCCTCTGGCTGAAGAGCGGAACGAAACCCGCCGAGAAGGCGCCCTCGCCGAACAGCCGCCGGAAGAGATTGGGGATCAGGAAGGCGAGCGTGAACACGTCGGCCGCCGCCGAGGCCCCGAGCACGCGGGCGACGACCACTTCCCGGACGAAGCCCAGGATCCGGCTCACCATGGTGAGCCCGCCGATCGTCCCGGTCGCCTTCCAGAGGTTCATTCCGCCGCCCCCAGGGCCCTGGGTCAGGCCTGACCGATCTCGCCGCCGGCCGGCGCGCCTTCGCCGTCAAGCTCCTGCTGCGCCCTCGAGATGTAGAGCGCATGGAAGTCGATCGGATCGAGCATCAGCGGCGGGAATCCGCCTTCCTGCACCGTCTGGGCGATGATGTGACGGGCGAAGGGGAAGAGGATCCGCGGCGCCTCGGCGAGCAGGAACGCCTGGATCTCGCCTTCGTCGGTGACGTTGCGGATCCCGATCAGGCCCGCATACATGAGGTCGACCGCGAAAGCGGTCTGGCCGTCGGCCGAGGCCCGGACCTCGATCCGCAGGGTGACCTCGTAAATCTCTTCGTTGAGCTTGCTCGAGCCGATGTTGAAGTCGACCCCGATCTGGGGCTGGGTCTGCCACTGGTAGACCGCCGGCGAGTTCGGATTCTCGAAGGAGAGATCCTTCACATATTGCGAGATGACCCCGACCTGCGGCGCGGTGTCGTTGCCATTGGGCTGCATCTCGGCGGGATTGCCCTGCTCTTCGGCCATTTGATTCGCCCTTGAAAAGTGGATGGGGAAAAGTTTGGGTTGAAGCGGGCCGCGAGGCGCGGGACCCGGTGCGCCCGGGCCGGTAGCAGGCGCGGCCTGACCGCGCAACCGGCCCCACCCCCGTCATCCCGGCGAAAGCCGGGACCTCGGGACGAGGGGTCTCGGCCGGCCTCCCCGAGGTCCCGGCCTCGCCGGGACGACGGCCTTGAACGACCGGCCGCTCCAGACTCTCGGCATGGAACCGCCGGCCATTTGAATCCTTGACGTCAAAGGCCTATGTAGAGGCTCGTTGAGTTCGGAGAAAATAGTGACCGAGATTGTCCTCCTTGCGATGGTAGCCCTGTTCGTCGGGTTGCGGCTATACTCGGTCCTGGGCCGCCGTACCGGTCATGAGCAGCAGCCGATCCTTCGGCCCGCCGAAACATCGGCCTCCGCCGAAGCGGCCGCCCCTTCCGCCGATCTTGCGGTCGACCGTCCCGAATCGAGCGGTTTCGTCTACGAGGAGCCGGCCACGCCCGGCATTCGTGCCATCGTCGGCGCCGACCCGAGCTTCGACGTCGCCCGATTCCTCGAAGGCGGCCAGGCCGCCTACCGGATGATCCTGGAGGCTTTCTGGCGCGGCGACCGCGAAGAGCTCAGGCATCTCGTCGGGGGCGAGATCCTCGCCACCTTCGAAGAGGCCATCACCGCCCGCGAGGAAGCCGGTGAGCAGCTCGACAACCGTCTCGTCCAGATCGAGCGTGCGGTCATCCAGGACGCTCGGCTGACGGGCCGGATCGCCGAGGTGGACGTCCGCTTCGACGCCGACATCGCCGCCGTCACCCGCGACCGCGAGGGCAAGGTCATCGCCGGCACCCTGAGCGATGCCATCCCGACCCACGACGTCTGGACGTTCCGCCGCAACCTTTCGAGCGGCGACCCCAATTGGCTGCTCGTCGAGACCGACGAAGCGGATTGAGCAGGGCGAAGTCCGCTTCGTCGCCCCAGCGAAGGCCGGGGCCCCGGCGGGTGAAGGCGGCTTTCCGTCATCCCGGCGAAGGCCGGGATCCCCGCGAGAACTAGCGCCGAGCCTTTCACCCCCTGGGGTCTTAGCCTGCGCCGGGACGACGGGCCCTTCAGAAACAATTTTCCTACACCCCCGTCAGAGGGGTATCCTCTTCAGGTGAGCGGGCAGCGAATCACTGTTAGGAAATGGGGAGACGGTCTCGCAGGGAACGGAAGTTTTTCCATCCCAGGGAAGCCGAAACAATGAACCTTATGAAACTTTCGCCGCTCCTGATCGGCATGTTGGCCCTAGCCAGCTGCGTTCCCAAGCAGCAGCGGCCGGTACCGCTTCCGCCGCAGCCGGCCCCAGTCGTCGAAGCGCCTCCGCCGGCTCCCGCCCCGGCCAAGCCTCCGACCGCCGCTCTGCTCGGAGTCGTCCCCGGACCGTCGCTTCCGGCGCTCGGCGAGGCCGAAGCCGCTCGGGCCCTGGAGGCCTTTCGGATCAGCTGCCCCGCCTTGGTCAGGAGGACCGACGCCAGCGGTCTCACCCGGCCCGAGGACTGGCGGCAGGCGTGCATCGCCTCCGCCTCCGCCCCGGCCGCTTCCACCTTCTTCGCCGAGCATTTCGAGCTCCTGCAGGTGGGCGATGGCGCCGCCTTCGTCACCGGCTATTTCGAGCCCGAGATCGCCGGCTCCCGCACCCGCCGGCCCGGCTTCGAGATACCCGTCTACCGCAAGCCGCCCGACCTCGTCGAAGTCGACTCGGCAGCCGCTCAGGCGGCCGGAACGCCGCGCCGCGGCCGGCTCGAGAACGGGGTCGTCGTCCCTTATTCGGAGCGTTCCGAGATCGAGGCCGGGGCGCTTGCCGATCGCGGTCTGGAGATCGCCTGGGCGGCCGACGAGATCGATTTCTTCTTCCTCCAGATCCAGGGCTCGGGCCGGCTTCGGTCGCCCGAGGGCGAAGTCGTTCGGATCGGCTATGCCGGGCAGAACGGCCGCGAGTATGTCGGCATCGGCAAGCTGATGAAGGACCGCGGGCTGCTCGGGCCCGGTCAGACGAGCATGCAGGGCATCGTCGCCTGGCTTCGCGCCCACCCCGAGGAGGGAAGGGCGATCATGCGCGAGAACAAGAGCTACATCTTCTTCCAGGAGCTGACCGGCCCCGGGCCGCTCGGCGCCCTCGGCCTTCCCGTCACCGGCCGTGCCACCGTCGCCACCGATCCCAAATATGTGCCGATGGGCGCGCCCGTCCTGCTCCAGCTCGACCGGCCCGAAGCGAACGGCCTGTGGGTGGCGCAGGACACCGGCGGAGCGATCAAGGGCTCGAACCGCTTCGACACCTTCTGGGGCGCCGGCGCCGAGGGGGCCCGGATCGCCGGCGGAATGCAGGGCCGCGGCCGTGCCTTCATCCTGGTGCCGAAAGGGACGCTGGCGCGGCTCGATGCGACGCCTCGACCCTGACGAAGCGAAATTGTGGGCGAAGGTGGTCGAATCGGTTCGGCCGCTCGACGGAGTCGCCATGCCTGAGCTTGCCGGCGTCTCGCCGGAGGCCCAGGAGCCTCTGCCGGACCCCGGCCTTCGCCGGCGAGCGACCGCGCCGCCGCCGCCGCCTCGCCCTGCCCGAAAGCCTCCCGGCGAGACGCTCGACGGGAGCTGGGATCGTCGCCTCGGCCGCGGGCTGGTCGCGCCCGACGCGATGCTCGACCTGCACGGACGCAACCTCGCCACCGCCTACGATTTGCTCGACCGGCGGCTCGAGCAGGCGATCGACTCCGGAGCGAGGCTGATGCTCCTCGTCACCGGCAAGCCCCCTGGCCCGGAGGGGCCGGCGAAGCGCGGCGCGATCCGGGCCGCCGTCGGCGACTGGCTGCACGCGTCGCGGCACTCGGGCCGAATCGCCGCGGTGCGCAACGCCCATCCGCGTCACGGCGGGGCGGGGGCGCTCTACATCGTGCTTAGGCGGCCGCGGGAATGATGGATACCGAATGGTAACGCTTGCTGCCTAATCTGTCCTTGCAAAGGCCGCCTGTGGGGGGCGTCAAGCCGGACAGGAAACACCGCCGATCATGGCTTCGACAGCCGGAAAGATCAGCAATCGCGTGCTCTCGGTGACGGCGGGCCTGTCGGCTTTCGTGCTGACGCTCCTGGCCTTCCTGCTGCTTGGCAGCCTCAACCAGCAGGTGGCCGCCTCGGTCGTCTTCGGCCTCTTCGCTCTAACCATCGTCTACATGGCCGCGGAGCGGCCCAACAGCGCCCATGCCCGCGCCGTCTCCGCCCTGGTCGATCGGCTGATGGCCGTCGGCCGCGGCGATCTCGCCTCGCCTGCGCCGCCCGCCCTGAAGCGCGAGATGCCCGCGCTCGCCGCCGCCGTCGAAGGCCTGTTCGACCAGGTCCGCTCCACCCTCGACGACGCCCAGGCGATGGCGATGTACGATCCCGTCACGGCGCTCCCCAACCGGGTCCATTTCCGGCGCGAGGCGGAGCGCCTCCTCGCCTCGCGCGACAGCGGCGCGGCCCTGCTCTTCATCGATCTCGACGGCTTCAAGGAGGTCAACGACCGCTTCGGCCATGCCCAGGGCGACCAGGTGCTGGTCATGGTCGCCAACCGCCTTCGAGTCGTTCTCAAGGCCGAAGTCGCGGACGGGACCCTGGCGCCGCCGCTGCTCGCTCGGCTCGCCGGCGACGAATTCACGATGCTCCTTCCCGAAGTCTCGACCCGCGAGGAGGCCGAGCGGGTCGCGGCTCGGGCGCTCGTGGCGCTCGCCGAACCCTTCAAGTCCGCCGTCGGATCCGTCCTCATCGGCGGCTCGATCGGGATCGCCCTCGCGCCCGAGCATGGCTGCGACCTCGCCGCTCTGATGAAGGCGGCCGACATCGCCATGTATCACGCCAAGGCGTCCGGCCGCTCGCGCCTGTGCAGTTACGAGCCGAGCCTCGCCCGCGCCTCCGAGCAACGAAGCGCCCTCGAGGCCTCGGTCCGCCGCGCCGTCGAGCGCAAGGAGCTCGAGCTCGTCTTCGAGCCGCGCCTGTGCCTTCGGACCGGAGCGATCACGGCCGCCGAGGCGCAGATCCGCTGGAACGGCGCGGAGGGAAGCCGGCTTCTCTCCGGCGAGGAGCCGATGCTTCAGGAAACCGGCCTCGCGGTCCACCTTGGCGAATGGACCCTCGATGCCGTTTCGGCCGCGCTCCAACGCTGGCGCGCCGCCGGCCTCGATCACCGCTTGTGTTTCCCTGTCGCCGCCCGCCAGTTCGAGCGGCTCGATTTCATCGAGCGCCTGCGCTCGGCCCTGACCCGGGCCGGACCCCCGCCCTGGGGCGTCGAGATCGAGCTCAACGAGGCCACGGCCTCGGGATGCGACAAATGGATGACGGCGGAGCTCGAGCGGCTCCGCCTCGACGGGGTCGAAGTCTGCGTCAGCGATTTCGGATCCGGCCGGGCGCGCCTATCGGGTTTCGCCACCCTGCCGATGAACCGGGTCCGCCTGGACAGCGGAATCGTCGCCGACATCGACCGTTCCGACCGGGCGAGGAGCGTGGCCGCCTCTCTCATCCACCTCGTCCACGGCCTCGGCTGCGAGGCGGTCGCCGCCGGGGCGGAGCGGCAGGACCAGGTCGAGGTGCTTCGCGCCCTGGGCTGCGACAGCCTGCAGGGCTTCCCGGGTGTCGCTCCGATGCCGGAAGATGCCTTCCTGGCCTGGGCCGAGGCGCAGGATTGCGCCCGAAGCCTCACCCAGGACGTCTATCCCAGTGCGCCCCTGACGATGCGCGCATAGATCCGGGCGAGGGCGCGCAGGTCCTCGACCGAGGCCGCTTCGTCCAGCTTGTGCATGGTGGCGTTGCAAAGGCCGAAGTCCACCACCGGGCAGATCTCGATCAGGAAGCGCCCGTCCGACGTCCCCCCGCTGGTCGACAGCGAAGGCTCCACCCCGGTCTCGTCCCGGATTGCCTGGGTGACCAGCGCATAGAGCGGCCCCGCCGGAGTCAGGAAGGCCTCGCCCGAGATCGTCGCTTCGACCGTCGCGCTCGGGACCTCGGCCTCCGCGGTCCGCCGCACCAAAGCGACGAGATCCTCGCCCCGATGCAAATTGTTGAAGCGGATGTTGAGCTGGATCCGGGCGCTTCCGGGGATGAGATTGGTCGCCTTCGTCTCGCTATCGACCGCCGTCACCTCGAGATTGGAAGGCTGGAAAGCGTCGCTGCCGTCGTCCAGATGGAGCGCCCCAAGCGCCGTCACCACCCGCGCCAGCCCGGGGACGGGGTTTTGGGCACGGTGCGGATAGGCGACGTGCCCCTGCACCCCCGGGATCGTTATCCACATGTTGACCGAGCCTCGGCGACCGATCTTGACGGTGTCGCCGAGCCGAGCGTCCGAGGTCGGCTCGCCGATCAGGATCATGTCGGGCCGGATGCTCCGTTCCGCCATCCAGGCCATGATCGCCCGAGTGCCGTGGACGGCGGGGCCCTCCTCGTCGCCGGTGATGAGGAGGCTGAGGGTGCCGCGATGTTCGGGCACCTCGGCCGCGGCGGCGACGAAGGCGGCGATGCCCCCCTTCATGTCGACCGCGCCTCGCCCGTAGAGCAGCCCGCCGCGAAGCTCGGGACGAAAGGGATCGCCGCTCCAGCCTTCGCCGGGAGGGACGACGTCGAGATGGCCGGCGAAGCCGAAATGGGGGCTGCCGCCGCCGCGGCTCGCGAAGAGATTCTCCACCTCGCCGCCGCCGCTGACGAAACGGTGCACCTCGAAGCCGAGCGGCTTCAGAGCCGCTTCCAGAGCGTCGAAGACCGGCCCCCGGGCGGGCGTGACGCTGGGACAGGCGATCAGCTCGGACGCGAGCTCGACCGGATCGATCGCGCGGGTGATTGCACGGGTCATGCCGATTCGCCTAGCAACGGGACGCCCGCTTGCCCAGCCAAAGGCCCTCTCATGCCCAAGCTCGACCTCGACGCCTTCCCCCAAAGCAACGCGACGAGCTATCCCTCGCCTTGGCGCGAAGAGATGGCGAAACGCCAGTGCCGCCGCCTCGGTCCGGCCTCGGGCCTTTCGGACTTCGGAGTCAGCCGGGTGACCCTGGAGCCCGGCGGCATCTCCAGCCAGCGCCACTGGCACGAAGGCGAGGACGAGTTCGTCGTCATTCTGGAAGGAGAAGCGGTGCTCCAGGAGGACGGGGGCGAATCGGTGATGCGGGCCGGGGATTGCGCGAGCTTCCCCAAGGGCATCGCCGACGGCCACCGACTGGTCAATCGAAGCGATGCGCCTTGCGTCTTCATCGCCGTGGGCCGGGGGGCGGCGACCGACTGCCACTATCCCGACATCGACCTCCATCTCGACGGCGCCACCGGCCGCTTCACCCGCAAGGACGGAACGCCTTATTAAGCCGTCGTCCCAGCGAAGGCTGGGACCCCAGCGGGTGAAAGGCGACGGCGTTCTTCACTCCCTCGCCCCAGCCTTCGCTGGGGCGAGGGATTACTCCGCCGGCTGGGTCTCGTATTTCTCGATCACCCAGGGCTCCTCCTGCGCGGCTTCCACCCATTCGCGAAGCCAGAGATGGGAGAGCATCCCTTCCATGTAGGCGGCGGCGAAGCGGGGGACCGGGATCGAATAGGTGACGAAACGGGTGACGACCGGGGCGAACATGATGTCGACGGCTCCGAAGGTGCCGAAGAGGTAGGGGCCGCCGCCGCCGTGGCGCGCCCGCGCCTGCGCCCACAGTTCGAGGATCCTGACGACCTCCGCCCGGACGTTCTCCGACATCTCCTTCGGCGGGAATTGCTTCCTGAGGTTCATCGGGCATTCGCGGCGCAAATTCTCGTAGCTCGAATGCATTTCCGCCGCCATCGACCGGGCCATGCCGCGGGCGACCTCGTCCTTGGGCCAGAAGCGGTCGCGGTCCGTCTTGTCGGCCAGCCATTCGACGATGGCGAGGGAATCCCAGATCACCGCCTGGTCGTCCCAAAGCACCGGAACCTTGCCGCCCGACGGCGCGAATTCGTTGCCCTCGCGGGTCTTGTCCCATTCCTCGTCGAACAGCGGGACGGTGATCTCCTCGAAAGCGAGACCCGACTGCTTCACCGCCAGCCAGCCGCGCAGCGACCAGGAAGAATAAGCCTTGTTGCCGATGATGAGCTTCAGCATGTCGTCTCCTGTGCGCCGCCGCTCCTGAACACCGGCTTGGGCGTCGTGTCCAGCGCCCAAAGAGAAAGGCCGCCGCCTCGGGGGCGACGGCCTCTGTCTTTTCTCGTCATCCCGGCGAAAGCCGGGACCTCGGGGAGACCCGCCGAGACTTCTTGTCCGGAGATCCCGGCTTTCGCCGGGATGACGGCTACGCCTCTTCCGTCTCGTCCTCGGCTTCGCCGTCCGCCGGAGCGGTCTCCGCCGTCGCCGGCGCGTCGGTCGGGATCTCGCCCGGCTCGGCGTTGGGATCGTAATCCTCGGTGAAGCCGGCGGTGTCCTTCTCGAACATGTCGGCCATCACGTCGACGCCCTGCGCCTGGAGCTCGGCCTCTTCCGGCGAGCGGGCGACGTTGACCTTGATGGTCACCGACACCTCCGGATGGAGGGCGATCCGGACGTCCTGAAGGCCGATCGACTTGATCGGACGGTCGAGGACGATCTGGTTCTTGGCGATCTTGTGGCCCTCGGTTTCGAGCAGCTCGGAAAGGTCGCGGGCCGAGACCGATCCGTAGAGCTGGCCGGTGTTCGACGCCTGGCGGATGAGCTGGACGGTGATCCCGTCGATGCCCTTCGAATCCGTCTCGGCGGCGGTGCGGCGCTCGGCGTTGGTCGCCTCGATCCGCTCGCGGTTGCTCTCGAAGACCTTGCGGTTCGATTCGTTGGCCCGAAGCGCCTTGCCGTTGGGAAGGAGGAAGTTGCGGGCATAGCCGTTCTTCACCGTCACCACGTCGCCGATCGCGCCGAGCTTCTCGATCCTCTCGAGGAGAATGATTTCCATGTCCTCGGCTCCTTATTTCACGACGTAGGGGAGAAGGCCGAGGTGGCGCGCGCGCTTGATCGCGGTGGCCAGCTCGCGCTGCTTCTTGCCGGAGACGGCGGTGATCCGCGAGGGAACGATCTTGCCGCGCTCGGAGACGAAGCCCTGGAGCAGGCGCACGTCCTTATAGTCGATTACGGGAGCGTCCTTGCCCGAGAAGGGGCAGCTCTTGCGGCGGCGGAAAAATGGGCGTGCCATCGTGCTGGTCCTTTCTCTTTACGCGTCGGCGAAGTCGGGGCGGGGGGCGCGGTCGCCGCGGTCCCCACGGTCGCGGTCACGGCCGCCGCGATCACCGCGGTCGCCGCGATCCCCTCGGTCGCCGCGCTCGCGCTCGCGCTCGCCGCGGCGCATCATCGCCGACGGGCCCTGCTCGTGAGCGTCGACGCGCACGGTCATGTAGCGGATCACGTCCTCGTTGATCTGGGTCTGGCGCTCGAGCTCAGCGACCGCCGCGGGGGGCGCGTCGAAGTCGAGCATCACATAATGGCCCTTGCGGTTCTTGGCGATCCGGTAGGCGAGCGAGCGAAGGCCCCAGGTCTCGGCCTTGACGACGTTGCCGCCGGCATCCTCGATGATCTTGGTGGCGGTTTCCGCCAGCGCGTCCACCTGGGCTTGGGCCAGGTCCTGACGCGCGATGAACACATGCTCGTAGAGCGGCATGGCTGCGCATTTCCTTGTCTTTGGCCGATCGCTGACGCCGCCCAATGCGGACGCCCCTCCGGCTTTCGTCTTAAAAGCTGAACGGGGCGAAAAGGCATGGCCTTCGCCCCGGACGGGGAGCACATGGCGGAGAAGCCATGAAAAATCAAGCTTGGTCTCCGGTGAAGTTCACGAAGTTCACGATCTCACGCGATTCCTTCCAGCCGGCCCGGCGCCGCAAGTGCGAGCCTCCGCCCTCCGCCTCGAAGGCCTCGACCGCACCGCCGAGTTCGCAAGTTTCGAAGTTTCGGCTCCCTCGGACCGAAAACTTCGAACGCATGGCTGCCACTCCGAGCGCCTCGCGCGGCAAGTATCTTGTGAAAGATCGCGCGTGCCCACGCTAGGAACATAGCACGAACATATCGAGAGGGCAAGTTGCATTTCCGCCGCGAAATCTGCTTGTGGGCCCGCTAGCCGACCGGCTGCTCTTCGACGGATCGATCGAAAAGTCGACGTTACACAAAGTGCCCTGCGGTAGTCAGAATACCGGCTCCGAAGAACGCCAAGCCGACGGCGCAGCCGCTCCGGTTCGCGTGCTCCTCCATATCCATCGCCATCCTGCCTTCCGCACCCCTGATGGCCCGGTCGATAAACAGATCGGGGCTTGCCTTGATGTGGTTGTAATCCACGGACTCTCCGGTGCGCGATCCAATCGCGACATTTACCCAACCCGTGCCGCTCCCTGAGAGCCAGAAACCCCAGAGACCCTGCTTGTCGTTACCTCTGCGCAGGGCGATGCCAACGGACACCTGCGACTCGGATGAAGGGCGGTGGACTTCAACGCGATAGATTCCCGCCGCAGAGCTGTTCGCAATGGCATCCGTCAGTCGAGCGGCGGCCGTATCCATTATAGCTTCGAAAGTCGCCCGCCACTCGGCCTTCGCCAGGTCGGACTGCGACTCGCGATCGCGAATAGCCCTGCGGTGATCGTCGATTCCCACGGCGCGACTTATAAAGGCTGAGGGGGCGAACTTGCAAAAAACAGGTCGCGCCAGCGTGAATTTGAGCCCTTGCGCGGTCCGCGGGCGCTGCGCCCGGTGCCGCAGCGCCCTGGCCATCCCCCCGCTTGCACCCAGCGCCGGCCCTGCCTACCAGCGCCGGCCTGAGGGAGACGCTGATGCGCGCATTTATTTTTCCCGGGCAGGGAAGCCAATCGGTCGGCATGGGCAAGGCTCTGGCGGAGTCCAGCAATGTCGCCCGCCACCTGTTCGAGGAGGTGGACGAGGCGCTGGGCCAGAAGCTGTTCCGGCTGATGGCCGAAGGGCCGCTGGACGCGCTTACGCTCACGGAGAACGCCCAGCCGGCGATCATGGCCAATGCCGTGGCGGCGCTCAGGGTGTCGGGCATATCGCTGGACAAGGCCGATTTCGTCGCCGGCCACAGCCTCGGCGAATATAGCGCGCTCTGCGCGGCCGGAAGCTTCGACCTTGCGACCGCGGCCCGGCTTCTCAAGCTGCGCGGCCAGGCCATGCAGCGCGCGGTGCCGGTGGGGCAGGGGGCGATGGCCGCCTTGCTCGGCGCCGGCGTCGAGATCGCCCGGGCGGTCGCCGAGGCCGCGGCGCAGGGCGAGATCTGCGTCGTCGCCAACGACAACGATCCCGGCCAGGTCGTCATCTCCGGCCATCGCGGAGCGATCGAGCGGGCGCTCGACATCGCCAAGGAGAAAGGCGCCAAGCGCGCCATCCTTCTCCCCGTCTCGGCGCCGTTCCACTCGCCGCTGATGGAGCCCGCCGCGCGCGAGATGGAGCAGGCGCTCGCCGGCACCGCGATCGACGAGCCGGCCCTGCCGCTCTACGCCAACGTCACCGCCGCCCCGGTGGAGGCGCCGGACGAGATCCGCCCCCTCCTGGTCGAGCAGGTTACCGCGATGGTCCGCTGGCGCGAAAGCGTCGCTGCAATGGCCGGGGTCGGGGTCGACCATTTCGTCGAATTCGGCGGCAAGGTCCTGGGACCCATGGTAAAACGCATCGCCCCCGACGCCAAGGTGACCAGCGTGGTGACGATGGAAGACATCGACGCTTTGGTGAAGGAAGTTTAGGCGTCGGCGCGAGGCAAGAGCGTCACCCTGAACTCGTTTCAGGGTCCAATCATCCACCCGCACGGACGCTCGACGCTGGATGCTGAAACAAGTTCAGCATGACGGCCTTGGACGGAGGAATGAATGTTCGATCTCACTGGAATGACCGCCCTCGTTACCGGAGCCTCAGGAGGCATAGGTTCGGCGATTGCCGAGGCGCTGGCGGGGCAGGGGGCTCGGATTGCGGTGTCCGGCTCGAATCTCGACAAGCTCGAGGCGTTTCGCGCCGGGCTTGGGGGGGATCATGTCGCGCTTCAGGCCGATCTCTCCGACTCGGCCGCGGTGGACGCGCTCGTCCCGCGGGCGGTCGAGGCGTTGGGAGGAAAGCTCGATATCCTCGTCAACAATGCGGGCGTCACTCGCGACAATCTCGCCATGCGGATGAAGGACGAGGAATGGTCGGACGTCATCCGAATCAACCTCGAAGCCGCGTTCAGGCTGGCTCGGGCCGCGCTCAAGCCGATGATGCGCGCCCGGCACGGGCGGATCATCTCGATCACCTCGGTGGTCGGAGCCACCGGCAATCCCGGCCAGGCCAATTACGCCGCGTCCAAGGCGGGCCTGGTCGGAATGTCGAAAGCCCTCGCCCAAGAAGTCGCGAGCCGCAACATCACCGTCAATTGCATCGCTCCCGGCTTCATCCGCTCGGCGATGACCGAAAGCCTTCCCGACGCGCAGAAAGACGCGTTGCTGGGCCGAATTCCCGCCGGCAAGCTGGGCGAGGGGAACGACGTCGCGGCGGCCGCCGTTTACCTGGCCAGCCGGGAGGCCGGCTACGTCACGGGACAGACTCTCCATGTCAACGGCGGAATGGCGATGCTTTGACGCGAAGGGGAATGATCCGTTTCAGTGCTCGCCCCTTGCCAGCCCCGGCAGGGAGAGGCTAGGGCATCGCAAAACTACGACCTAAAGAAGAAGGGCACACACATGAGCGAGACGTCCGATCGCGTGAAGAAAATCGTCGTCGAGCATCTCGGCGTCGAAGCCGAGAAGGTCACCGAGGAAGCCAGCTTCATCGACGATCTCGGCGCCGACAGCCTCGACATCGTCGAGCTGGTCATGGCCTTCGAGGAAGAGTTCGGGGTCGAGATTCCGGACGACGCGGCCGAGAAGATCAGCACCGTCAAGGACGCGATCGACTATATCGAGGCCCACAAGGCCTGAGGACGGGGTTCACCTCCGTTCGCCCTCTTTCCTTCTTAGAGGCGTTCAAGAAATGAAGGGCTTCGACAGGCTCAGCCCGAACGGGACTGGGCCTGTTTAGCGTTTGGAGACGTGATATGCGCCGCGTAGTCGTGACCGGTCTCGGGATGGTGTCGCCGCTTGGGCCCGACGTCGAGACCAGCTGGAAGAACATCCTGGCGTCGAAGAGCGGAGCGACCCGCATCACCCGGTTCGATCCGACCGACTATGTCTGCCAGATCGCCTGCGAGGTGAAGCCGCCGGAGCATGAATATGGCTTCGACCCGGCCAAGCGGGTCGACCACAAGGTGCAGCGCCAGGTCGATCCGTTCATCATCTACGGCCTCGACGCCGCCGGCCAGGCGCTCGAGGATGCCGGCCTCACCGACATGACCGAGGAAGAGCGCTACCGAGCCGGAGTCTCGATCGGCTCCGGAATCGGCGGGCTACCGGGAATCGAGAAGGAATCGATCGTCCTTCATGAGAAGGGTCCGCGTCGGGTCAGCCCGCATTTCGTCCATGGCCGGCTGATCAACCTGATCTCGGGCCAGGTCTCGATCAAATACGGACTGATGGGCCCCAACCACGCCGTCGTCACCGCCTGCTCGACCGGCGCCCATTCGATCGGCGACGCCGCCCGGATGGTCGCCCTCGACGACGCCGACGTGATGGTGGCGGGCGGCGCCGAGAGCGCGCTCTGCCCGCTCGGGATCGCCGGCTTCGCCCAGGCCCGGGCGCTTTCCACCCGGTATAACGACCAGCCGGAAAAGGCCTCGCGTCCCTACGACAAGGACCGCGACGGCTTCGTCATGGGCGAGGGCGCGGGAGTCGTCGTCCTCGAGGAATATGAGCACGCCAGGAAGCGCGGCGCGAAAATCTATGCCGAGCTGGTCGGTTACGGAATGTCGGGGGATGCCTATCACGTCACCGCCCCGCACCCGGAAGGCGCCGGCGGCTACAGGGCGATGGAAGCGGCGATGAAGCGCTCCGGCCTCGACCTTTCCGACATCGACTATATCAACGCCCACGGCACTTCGACCCCGCTCGGCGACGAACTCGAGCTGGGCGCCGTGCGCCGCCTGTTCGGCAACAATGTCGACACTCTGTCGATGAGCTCGACCAAGTCCGCGATCGGCCATCTCCTCGGCGGCGCCGGAGCGGTCGAGGCGATCTTCTGCATCCTGGCAATGCGCGACCAGATCGTTCCGCCCACCCTGAACCTCGACAATCCGAGCGAGGGCACGGCGGGGGTCGATCTCGTCCCCCATTTCGCCAAGGAGCGGAAGGTGAAGGCGGTGCTGAACAACAGCTTCGGCTTCGGCGGGACCAATGCCAGCCTGGTGATGCGGGCCGTCTGACGCACGCCATGAAGAAGCTCGTAGCGCTCGTCCTGCTGGTCGTGGCGGGCCTCGCCTTCGGCCTCTGGTTCATCCAGGGCTGGAGCGGCGCCGGGCCGTCGCGCCAGCCGACCTCGGTCGTGATCGCGCCCGGCACCAGCATGGCGGCGGCGGCCGACCAGCTCGAGAAAGCCGGGGTGATCGCCTCGTCCGAACGCTTCCTGTTCCAGGCCAAATTGTTCGGCGGCGGCGAATCGATCAAGGCCGGCGAATATGAGATCCCGGCCCGCGCCAGCCACGCCCGGATCCTTTCCCTGCTTCAGGATGCGAAGACCCTCCAGCGTCTGGTCACGATCCCCGAGGGCCTTCCGTCCGTGCTCGTCCACGAGCGGCTGATGAAGGCGGCGGCACTGACCGGCGAGGTGCCGGTGCCGGAGGAGGGGAGCGTCCTTCCCAACAGCTACAGCTACCAGCGCGGCGAGCCGCGATCGCAGGTGGTGAAGCGGATGCAGGCGGCGATGTCGCGGACCTTGGCCGACCTGTGGCCGAAGCGGAGCCCGGGAGCCGTGGTCAGGACCCCGGCCGAGGCGGTGACCCTCGCCTCCATCGTCGAGAAGGAGACCGGCAAGGCCTCCGAGCGTCGAATGATCGCCGGGGTCTATTCGAACCGGATCCGGCAGGGGATGAAGCTCGATGCCGATCCGACCGTCATCTACCCGATCACCAAGGGCAGGCCGCTCGGACGCCGGATCCTTCGGTCGGAGCTGAACGCCGACAACGGCTACAACACCTACGCCCGCGCCGGGCTGCCGCTCGGGCCGATCGCCAACCCGGGCAGGGAATCGATCGCCGCGGTGCTGAACCCGGCCCCTACCGAGGCGCTCTATTTCGTCGCGGATGGCACCGGCGGCCATGTCTTCGCCAACACCCTGGCGGAGCATAATGCCAATGTCCGCAAGTGGTTCGCGATCCGGCGTGCGCGCGGGGAGATGTAGCCGTCCGTCATTGCGAGCGAAGCGAAGCTATCCAGTACCGACTTCGAGGCCCGCTGGATTGCTTCGTCGCTTCGCTCCTCGCAAAGACGGCATCGTTACGGGGCCGCAATCCAAAAAGACGCTAGAGTGCCAGCCTTCTCCGCTCTATCGCCGCCTCGCTCCCCGGCGCCTGGGCGCAGGTGAAAGGCTCGATCGCAACCTTCCGCGCCTCCCAGCTGACCTGGATCGCCATCCGGTCGTCGACCATCATTGCGACATGGTCGCCGCAGAAAAGGAGATCGCCGCGTTTCAGGGGCGAATCGTCGTCCAGCGCTTCTCCAAGCCCGCGTTGCTCCCGGGCATCGCGAGGCGCGTCGATTCCACATAGCTGCAGTGCGACCTGGACGAGGCCGGAGCAGTCGATGCCGTGGCAGGTGCGGCCGCCCGGCCGGTAGGGGGCGCCGAGAAGTCGTTGGGCGACCGCCACCGGATCCTCCTCGCTCTCCCCGACGGCGCGCAGATACGCGAGAGGAACGAAGCCGCCTTCGAATTCGAGCAAGGCGCCGCGGACTTCGCCGTGGAGGCGCGAGCCCATCGGCAGATGGGAGAGGGTAGCGGCAAGCGGGTCGGGACCCGCCTGGATCGGCGCCTGGGCCTCGACGACGATGTGAGTGGGCTCGAGCGGCTCGGCGAGCGCGATCGCCTCGACATAGCCGACCCGGTGATCGGCGAGGCAGTAGCCCCAGGCCCATCCGGCGGTGAGGTCGAGAACGGCGAAGCCTTCGCCCGGCAGAAGCTCGGAAACGGCTTCGGAGCCTTCGGCGGGCTCCGGCAGAACGGAAGCGGCGATCAGACCGCAGGCGCGCACCAGCGGCGCGGCGTAATGGGGCGCGAAAAGCCGCCCGGCGAGCGCGATATCGGCGATGTCGTTTCGCCACGCGTGAAGCCGCGGGTCGAGTTGGACGGACGGACCGTCGAGCGTAATCCTCCGGTCAGTGCTGGAGGAGGATGCCCCGTTCCTTTGCCGCGCCGCGGCGGCCCGGGCTGGCGCCTTCCTGCTGCTCGATATTGCGTTCGAAGCGCTCAAGGAACTCCTGCCCTATGCTGGTCTGGGCGACGAATACGTTGCGGCGGTCCGCCTCGTCGCGCACCCGGCGCAGATAGCCGAGCGTGCCCAGCGTATTCAAGGCGCGCGTTATCACCGGCTTCGACACTCCCAAGATGTGGGCGAGGCCGCGCACCGTATGAGGTCCCGGACTGAGATACACCAGAAGCAGCAGAGCCATCTGGCGATTGGTGAGGTCGGGCTGGCCTGACCGCACATAGCTGATCAGCGTCTGCATCCAGCTCCTGAGAGCGCGCTCTGACACTGGTTGTTCTCCAAATTTCCAGGCGACTTGTTCCGGGTCCTAAACCAGTCAGGACGGTTTTCGTTTCGTTAAATATTGAGAATTCGACGCAAAAACGGTTCAGCCCGTCAATTGCCGTAGCGATCCGACAGTGCGGACCAGGCTGCTCGAAGCCCGAAAGCGTCCCCGCCCTTGGGCCTTCCGGGCTTGGCGGAGCCGCGCCAGGCATAGGTGTCGAAATGGGCCCAGGGCAGGCCGTCGGGCACGAATTTCTTCAGGAACAGCGCCGCCGTGACGGCGCCCGCCATGGGGGTGTCGGATGCATTGCCGATGTCGGCGATATCCGAAGCGAGCATTTCCTCATACGCGACCCATAACGGCATCCGCCACACGGGATCGGCCGCGGCCTTGCCGCCGGCGAGCAACGAATCGGCGAGCGCGTCGTCATTGGCGAAAAGCGCCGGAAGGTCGGGGCCAAGCGCCACCCGCGCCGCGCCGGTCAGGGTCGCGAAGTCCAGGATCAGCTCGGGTTCGCCTTCCACCGCCTTGGCGAGCGAGTCGCCGAGGATCAGCCGCCCTTCGGCATCGGTATTGCCGATCTCGACGGTAAGGCCTTTGCGGCTTCGAAGTACGTCGCCGGGCCGGAAGGCGGCACCGGAGACGGCGTTCTCCACCGCGGGAATGAGCAGATGGAGGCGAACGGGCAGGCGCCTTTTCATAATCAGGAGCGCCAGCGCCAAAGCGTGGGCGGCCCCGCCCATGTCCTTCTTCATCAGCCGCATCCCGGAGGACGGCTTGATGTCGAGCCCGCCCGAATCGAAGCAGACGCCCTTGCCGATAACGGCGATCCGCGGATGGCGGCGATCGCCCCATTCCAGCTCGATCAGGCGCGGTGCGCGCTCCGTCGTGGCGGCCCGGCCGACGGCGGCGATCATCGGATAGCCTTCCTCCAGATCGGTGCCGGAGGCGACGGCGATTTCGGCGCCGCACTCCGCCGCCACGTCGCGTACCGCCGCCTCGAGCTCGGCGGGGCCGAGGTCGCCGGCGGGGAGGTTGACCAGGTCGCGGACGAGAGCCACCGACTCGGCGACGAGGAGGATTTCCTCGATCCGGGCGGGCTCCGGGCTAAGCAATACCCGCGGCCCGGCCGTCCGCTCCGCCTTCTTGTAGCGCTCGAACCGATATTGGCCGAGCAGCCACCCCAAGGCGGCCGGACCGGGCGCCTGGCCCTCGACCCGATATTTGCCCTCCGGCAAGCTCTCCGCGGCCCTGGCGAGGCACCAGGGGCTGAGCTCGTCGACATTGGCGATCCCGAGCAAGGCCGACCATTCGGTCTGCTCCCCAGGCAGGATGGCAAGCTGATAGCCCTCGCCCCGAAATCCCTGCGCGGAAACCGCCTGCCGCACCCGCGCGGACTGTCCCTTCAGCCAGGCGTCGAAGCCCTTCTTGTCGACGAGATGGAGAGCAGTGGCCGGCTGACCCTTGTCGGGCTGGAGGAGCGGCGAGAGATCGGTCATTTTCAATTTGTCCGGCTGGCAGGATGAATCTGGGCGTCGGTAGAAGCGAAGTCGCGCCCGGTGCACAGGATGGGCATGTCCAGCCTTTTCGCCATGCAATATACCATCACGTCCAGCATGTTGAGCTTTCCGCCGTGCCCGTTGCCGCGGCCGTGGCGGCAGTGTGCTTCCACGGCAAGCGCGGCGTCTTCAGGGACGAATGGCGCAATTCCGATGCCGCGTGCGACGAGACGATCCAGGAGCTGTTGAGCGTGCGGGTTGGGGTGGTTGGCCGAACCAGACGTCACCAGCGCGAACTCAACCACCACGGGCGCCGGAATGACAGCTGCAGTCTTCGCAAGTGCTTCTTCCAAAGGCTCAGAACCATTTTCTCCCCAGGCGATGGCAATCAGCGCGGACGTGTCGACAATCACTTCAACAGGCCGTTCTCATCGTACGTCGCCTCATCGAACTCAGCCATGGAGTTCCATTTTCGCGGATGCGCCGCAGATTTCCGGCTGATTTCCCTGATTTCGTCGAGAAAGGCCTTCGACGCCTCCTCGTCGGTCTGGGCCAGAGGCACCTCATCGAGCGCGTCTTCGATGATCTCGGCTTGGCTGCGACCGGAGCGGACCAGAAGCGCGAGCCGCCGGGCCGCCCGGTCGGAACGGATCGTGATAGGGGTCTGCTGTCGCCTCGGTCTCATCCCGAACCTCCTACCACGCCGTACATGTACGGACAAGGTCCGTGCATGTACGCTACACCGGCACTCCGAACAGGTCATGGTCGTCCGCATCTTCGACGAGCACGCGCAGGATATCGCCCGGCTTCGCCCCCGGCGCGTCGCGCAGATGGACTTCGCCGTCGATCTCCGGAGCGTCGGCGCTCGAGCGGCCGGTGGCTCCGCCTTCGCCGTCGGCGAGGTCGATGAGCACGTCGATCTCTCGGCCGATCTTCGCCTGCAGCTTGGCGGCGGAGATTCGGGCGGTGAGCTCCATCATCCGGGCGTAGCGCTCTTCCTTCACCTCCTCGGGCACCGCGCCCGGGAGGAGGTTGGCGGCCGCGCCCTGGACGGGCTCGAAGCGGAAGGCGCCGACCCGGTCGAGCTGCGCTTCCTCAAGCCACTGCATCAGATATTCGAAATCCGAATCGGTCTCCCCCGGGAAGCCGACGACGAAGGTCGAGCGGATGGCGATGTCGGGGCAGATTTCGCGCCAGCCCCGGATCCGCTCGAGCACTCGCGCCTCGTTGGCGGGCCGCTTCATCGCCTTCAGCACCGACGGCGCCGCATGCTGGAACGGGATGTCGAGATAGGGGAGGACGAGGCCCTCGGCCATCAGCGGGATCACCCGGTCGACGTGCGGATAGGGATAGACGTAGTGGAGCCGCACCCAGGCCCCCAGCCTGCCGAGCTCGCGGGCGAGATCGGTCATATGGGCCCGGACCTCGCCGCCCTTCCAGGGCCAGGAGGCGTGGCGGAGGTCGACTCCGTAGGCGGAGGTGTCCTGGCTGATGACGAGCAATTCCTTCGTGCTCGCCGCGACCAATTTCTCCGCCTCGCGAAGGATCGCGTCGGGCCGGCGGCTGACCAGGTCGCCGCGGATCGAGGGGATGATGCAGAAGCTGCAGCGATGGTTGCAGCCCTCGGAAATCTTCAGGTAGGAATAATGGCGCGGCGTGAGCTTGAGGCCGCCCTCGGGCACCAGATTGAGATAGGCCGACGGCGGCATCGGAGCGGCGACGTGAACGGCGCCGACCACCTGCTCATATTGATGGGCGCCGGTGACGGCGAGGACCTGGGGGAAACGCTCCCGGATGACGTCCGCTTCCTGGCCCATGCAGCCGGTGACGATGACCCGGCCGTTTTCCGCGATCGCTTCGCCGATCGCCTGGAGGCTCTCCTCCTTCGCGCTGTCGAGGAAGCCGCAGGTGTTGACGAGCACGATGTCGGCGCCCGCATAATCGGGCGACATCTGGTAGCCGTCCGAGCGCAGCTTGGAGAGTATGCGCTCGGAATCGACGAGGTTCTTCGGGCAGCCGAGCGAAACCATGCCGACCTTGGGCGGGGAGGGGAGGATGGTGGCCATGGGAAGGGCGCTAGATAGGCGCGCCGGACGGATTTTCCTAGGGTCTTGGCCTAATCGTCATTCCGGCGAAAGCCGGGACCTCGGGGAGACCCGCCGAGACTTCTTGTCCCGAGGCCCCGGCCTTCGCCGGGGCGACGAATCGCGCGGGCGCCTCAGCGCAGCGCCTGCTCGCTGTCCTCGTCGAGGAACCGCAGCAGGGCCTCTTCCAATTCGTCCCTTTTGCCGTCGCGGGCGACGTTGAACTGGAGCCAGGCGTTTTCGGTTGGGGTTACGGCCGCCGCGGCGCCGACCGCGGCTTCATGGTCCTCGGCGCCGGCTTCGCGCTGGAAGAGCTTCGCCGCGCCGCCGAAATCCGGGCGGCCCATCCGGGCGAGGAAGCCGAGCACGCTGCTTCTCCGGTCGTTCATGAAGGTTTCGAGGCGCGCGGCCTCCGACCGATCGAGCGGGCTGTAGGACGAATAAGCCATCAGGTGATTGCCCACTGCCTGGACGAACAATGTCCGCCATCCGGGCGCGTTGGCGGCGCCCAGGGTGGAATCCTTGATCCGCCACAGCATCTCGGCTTCGTCCTGGCTGACGACCAGCGCTCCGTCGCCGCCGCCGGCGAAGACCAGTCGGCGAAGCAGATCGACCTCGGCCTCGTCGACGATTCCGGGACGGATGGCGCCGTCGCGCCGGGTCGCGCCTTCGCCGCTGAGGACGCAGCGTTCGACCTGGGCCAGCGCCCAGGCCTTGAGCGAAGCGGGGGCGTTGAGCGCCGTCTCGACGATCTTGACGACCAGCTCCAGCTCGACCGCCCCGATCGGCCTCTCGCCTCGGTCCAGCTGGCCGGTCAGCCAGGCCGCGGTCTCGTCGTCGACATAGCCTCGCGGCTCGGCGGCGTTGAGGACCGAGTCGGTGATCGCCTCGATGAAGAAGTCGCTCCACTCGGTGCTCGGGTCGAGGGCCAGTCGGTGGAATTCGAAGAGGGCCTCGGCCTCGGTTCGGGCGATGGCGCCGTCCGGCCAGACGGCGCGGCGGATCGCCAGAACGTCCTCGGGCGAGATCGCGGCGCCCGACTCGAGCGAGGCGGAGAAATCGGAAAAGGAGAAGCTCATATATGCACCCGCTGGCTGCCGTCCTGAACGCGACATAGCGATGAACGGTTAAGCGGCGGCTAAAGGCGACGCCTCTCCAACGGCGCTCGGCTTTGTGCTATGGTCGATCGGAGAGGGGCGAGAGGGTCGAAAGGGGGAATCGCGATGAAGGCAAGGGCAATGGGGACCAAGGGGATTTTGGCCTTTAGTTTGATTCTGGCAGGTTGCGGTCCTGTCGCGAAAGCGGTGACTAAGGTCGCCGCCGGCTCGGGCGACGACGCGGCCAAGGCGGCCGGGGTCGGCGCCGGCGCCCATGCGGGCGCCGCGGTCGACGACGCCAGCGCCGTCGGCCGGGAGGTCGTCGAGCAAGGGGCTCAGCAGGGCGTCCAATATGCGACATCCCCCGCCGATAACCGGACGGCCGGTAAATAGAGCCTGGCGGGCGGGGGCGTTTTTCAGCCCAGCTCGGCCTCCTTTTCCGCGGTCGGAAGGATCTCGACGATGCAGTCGCCGGGCCGGAGCGCCTGCGCTTCCCGTTCCCAGAAGCCGTAGGGCTTGCCGTCGCGATAGATCCGGACCCCGATCCCCCGGGCGAGGGCGGCGAGCGGCTTGCCGCATTCCTCCTCCGTAACCACCCGCTCGGTCAGCTTCACCCGGCCGCTCGAGGAGGCGAGATCGGCGATATAGTCGGAAATGTGAAGCCCCTGGGTCGAGCCGGCGAGGAGCAGGCCGGCGAAGCTGACCGGGTTGATCACCGTCGTCGCTCCCGCCTGGCGGGCGAGAAGCTCGTTATCCTCGTTCCTGACCGCGATGCTGATCGGAAGGTCGGGCGCGAGATGGCGGGCGGTGAGGGTGATCAGGATCGACGTGTCGTCGCGGCCCGCCGTGACGATCATCGCGCGTGCCCGCTGGATGTGGACGGCCTGGAGGGTCTTGTCGCGGGTGGCGTCGGCATCGACGATCGCGCAGCCGAGCGATTCGGCGCGCTCCAGAGCGGCCTCGTTCGCGTCCACGACGACGATTTCCTCGGGCGAGACTCCTCGGGCGATGAGCTCGTCCACCGTCTCCGAGCCGCTGGTGCCGAAGCCGGCGACCACGACATGATCGCACAAAGTCCGTTGAAGCCTTTTCATACGCCATTTGTCCCAGGTGCGCCTGAACACGAACGTGTAGGCGGTGCCGATGAAGATGAGGACGAAGAAGATCCGGATCGGGGTCACCACCAGCGCGTCGAACAGGCGC
>Ga0190275_10000058_pt1 | contig 142477 bp, 228 predicted proteins | sample Popmic550T_FD_133745 | JGI IMG/M metagenome (GOLD analysis project Ga0190275, IMG submission 133745) | Populus adjacent soil microbial communities from riparian zone of Yellowstone River, Montana, USA - 550 T | ecosystem: Environmental > Terrestrial > Soil > Riparian zone > Trees stand... | reverse complement strand
TGCACGGCATCGCGATCGCGGGCACCGACGACCACGACGAGATGGGGGTGTTCATCGAACCTGCTGGCTGTGTGATCGGCCTGGCGAAACCCATGGACACCTACACGTACCGGACGCAGGCGGAAGGGCGCCGCTCGCAACCAGGCGATACCGACCGAGTGCTGTATGCACTGCGGAAGTATCTGCGGCTGGCAACGGACGGGAACCCCACGGTCCTGTCGATGCTGTTCGCGCCGGAGAAGTCGGTGTACGCCACGAGCGAGCTGGGCGAGGAGCTGCGGGCGCTGGCGCCCGCGTTCTTGTCGGGGAAGGTCGTGGACCGGTCGGCGCATTACCTCGACAGCCAGGTGCAGAAGCTGCTGGGAAAGGGCCCTCGGGGTTCGATGCCGAAACGTCCGGAGCTGGTGGCGAAGTACGGGTACGACACGAAGTTCGCCTCGCATGCGCTGCGGCTGGGATATCAGGGGCTGGAGATCGCCGAGCACGGGCGGCTCACGTTGCCGATGCCGGAGCCGGAACGGCAGTGCGTATTGAAGGTGAAGTCGGGGGGCGTGCCGGATCTGGAGCAGGTGCTGTGGGATATCCGGTCGCTGCGGGCGCGGATGATGCAGGCAATGGAGAGGGGTCGGACGCCGTTGGCTCCGGCGCCGGACTGGGAGCGGCTCTCGGCATGGTCGGTAAGCGCACACCAGCGACACTGGCAGGCAATCGAGAGATCCCACGGAAAGGACTGCGATCCCGATGAAGGATAAAACCCAGCGCCGGAGGGTAGGCCCACACGGGCTGCCGGTACCGGCTCCCTCCCCCGGACATCAGCGCGCCGTAATCATCATCGCCATGACCTTCTATGCGGTCGTGGCCTGCGTACTCATCGGCTTGGTGTCGATACTGCCCGTGCTGCCGGTCGTGGCAGGCCTGTTCAATGTCGTTGTGACCGCTGCCATGGTGTTCGAGAACCTGGTCATCGCGTTGCTCACCGGGCCTCGCATGGTCGAGCACGCACGCCGCTGGCACGAGGAGCCTTCTTACCGGCAGCTGTGGGAACGTCGTGCAGACGAAAGCGACGAATGAGAGCGTAAGGTACGCGAATGACCCGCACTGACGACGTGCTCGTTGCTGAGCCCGCAGGCCTTGACGCCTTCTGCGACCTCGCTAGCTCCCTGTTCGCACTCGATGAACTCGGTGGCCCCCTGCACGTTCACCTCGAAGACCACAACACCGAGCTGTTGGTCGGCGACGAGGCACGCAACACCATCACGTACCTCACCCGGGCCATCGCGCGCATTGAGGCTGGCGACATCCCCACCGAAGCAACGAAATTCGTGCCCAACGTGGGATGGCCGGAAGGTCACCAGGTGCACGACACCGCCTATTATTACGGGCACCCCGACTGGGCGAGCGAACGTCATCAGCCGCTCGAACAGTTGCGTATCGCCATCAAGATCCTTACCATCACCGAGTCGTGGTCCGAGGAGCAGGCCGAAACCGCGTACGCCGTCTGGCAGCGGCGCGGGGGGGATATCCCCTGTGGCTGCCATGCGTGGCCTGCCGGATTCGCTGAGGTAGCGTCGTGACCACACGGCTGGAAGGCCCGCATGTAGTCCCGGTGGTCGGCCACATCGTCGAGTTCGGCCGCTACGGCTACCTCTCCTGGGGACTGGTCGCCGAATCGCCACCCGAGGACACCCTCCCCGGCGACGGCTTCCACTACCGGATGGTCATACCCCACGGCGACGACGGCCCGTGGGAGGCCACGTTCACCCGCACGGTCTCGGTCTGCCGCTGCATTGACGGCGAAACCGAGGAGCAGCAGGTGCGCCGGTCGCTGTGGCGCACCCCTGACGGTCGCCGCTGGGAGCAGCACCGCATCGGGTACGACGACCACTGGCCCATGTGGGGCAACGACCTGCTGTGGGCCCACGTCACCGGCGCGACCGCCGACTTCGGCCCGGCCGAGGACGTCTCCCACCTGCTGCACCCCGCACCCTGACACACCGATTCGGTATCCTCTCTACGCTGCGCGCATGAATGACGACGACTTCAACACCCTGGCGCTCATCGCCGAGCTGACCAGCCCGTGCCGGTTCTGCGGGCTACTAGATCGGCCGATGTCCCTGGTCATGGACTGCATCCGTGGCCGCTCCGATGAGGTCGGCATCGACCTGAGCGGCGACGGCTGGCGACTGATGCTGCTGGGCAAGGAGATGACCGTGTACTGCGGGTACTGCGCCCGGATCGAGGGCTCGTGCCACAATGTGCCGCTGGAATCGTGGCGCCCCGAAGAGATCGACCGCAAGGCCGCCGCCCATGGTTGGACGGCCGGTGTGTTGATCGGGCGCTCGACCGTGTTCGACTACTTGGCGGTCTACACCGTCGCCCCCGCTCCTCCCGAGAACAGGAAGCAATGAACGAATGATGTGTCAACCGTATGATCCCCCACTCCTCCCCCCGGGCCCCGCGAAAGGCGGTTGCTGAACGATGAACCCCGACATCAAGGCCGCGCTGGAGCGCGAGGCGTATTTCGATACCTTGGCCGCCATGATCATCGACTGGCAGTCGGACCCGAAAGCGTACGACTTGCGGCTGGTCGCCCACGAAATCCAGAAGACCACCGGTCAGCAGGGCCTGGGCAACCTGGGCAGGCTCATGCCCGGTGACTTCATCGCCTTGTTGGGGCGGTGCAAGCGGCGCGGCGCGAATCCTCCCGATCCGGTGCCGCCGGTCAGTGCGATCCAGATGCGCCAGTCGTTCGAGGAGGAACACCTGCTGCTGTCCCCGCAGCCGATCTTCAAACTGCCGGGAGCCTACCGGCGACCGACCCCGTACGAGTGGGAGATACTGGAGCCGTCCGAGCCCGGTGGTGCCACCGCCAGAACGGTCGTCTTCGACTACCCGGGCGCGCCGTTGCACGAGATCATGCGCATCGTGGCCGAGACCGGGATCGTGGCGGGCTCGAAAGGCAAGCGGGTCTGGTACCGGCTGTACTTCACGGTGAACCGCTTCCCCGAGGTCGACGTGCAGATCCTCGCCGAAGGGGCGACCGGTGCTGAAGGGACGGCGCGGGCACGGATCGGCAGGGTGTTGAACGCGTTCCTGCGGGAGCAGTGCGACGCGCCGCCCCCGCCGGAGAAGGCCGCCGAGCCGGGGCGCACGTGGCACTACGTGGAGGTGGCGGTGCTGCTCAGCGAGCGAGACGTCAAGGAGCTGCACTCCAAGCGCAACCGTGCGGAGATGTCGCTGGTGGTCACGCGGGCGCTGCAGCGGTATGCCGGGGATCGGCGCCAGGTCCGCGCCGAACGCGCGGAGGCGAAGAAGGCGCGCCAGGCCGCGAAAGCGCAGCAGGCCGACACCTCATCCCGGTAGGATTTGGCCTCGAACAACGCGAAAGCACCTGATTACGACGTCGAAGGAGACCGTGATGGCTCGCGACCTTTGGGGTGGTTACGGCCCTCCCGCCGATGCGCCGCAGTGGCGTAGCGTCGCCGAATGGCTCGAATGCGAATCCCTGCACGGGCGCCTGTTCGACGACCTTCCCGACGGCGACCTGTCCCGATGGGCCCTCATCGACGCCGTCACCGACGCGATCATGAAGGGCGCCGACGACATCGAAGCCGGTCACACACGTGAGGCCTGCTGCTACGACCGCCAGCGGCGCAATCGGCTGGCGCTGGAGTCACAGCAGGGGGCATCGTGAACGACGGGGGCTGGCCTGAGGAGATCACGGTGCTGCTGGCCGTTGACGGCGGCCCGGATCATCCCCTGCTGGCCTACGTCGATTCTGAGGCGGCTGCGGCAGCGGCCAACGACTACAACACGCAATGGTCGATCGGGATGCGGGAGCCCAACTGGCAGTACACCCGGCAGGTACGGCTGGTTCCTCCCACCCGGCCGGTCTCATTACCGCGCGGAGCGTTATCGCATGTCCACCCTTCCTTTCGATTTTCCCAACGATGCCCCGCTGCCCGATGGCAGGCCTCGGTGCGAGGCCCATCATGGGGGTAGCCGCTGCAAGCGCCAGCGGGGGCACGAGCAGAGCAAGGCACGCAGTCCGCGCCACCACATCGCGGCCGATGGGTCGCGGTGGACGATCGGCCGCAAGTCGGGGCTGGCGCAGCCGGTCCACAAGTGCGACGCTGTCTATGACGTCTACCAGTGCGACCGGTGGCCGCATATCGGCTACCACGGTGCGCAGCTGCACAACGAGGCAGGCAATGTCACCCGCAGCGAACGCATCGAGTGGATCGGCACCGGCACCAGCGCGGCGGCGCGGGCGCGGCCGGAAGATTTCCCGAGCGAGGGCGGCTCCCTCGCACTCCCCCAGAGCGGAGCCAGGCGATGAAAGCGATACCCCCCATGTGGGCCCTGCAGATGCATTTCGGTCCAATGATCCTGGCCGAAGCGATCAGCTCGTGCGCGCTGGACGGTTCCACCGTGGTACTGGGGCCGTTGTCGACGGCGCGACCGGAGTCCACCCACTGGTGGCACTTCGAGCGCTGCCGGATCGAAGGCAGCGGCACCTGCACGTGCGGCATGGCCGCTGTCTCCCGCTCCACCGAGAAAGGCACTGCCCGATGACGTCCGCCAAATCGCTCACCGACGCCGACCTGGAAGCAATCCGTGAGGACTATCGGGGCGTCGATGAGTACGACAGCGTCCCGCGTCTCCTCGCCGAGATCGACCGGCTCCGCACGTTGGTGCTCGACCTCTACGAGGACAGCTTGTGCACGTTCGACCACCATGGATACTGCCAGGAGCACGGCTGGTTCGAGACCGAACCGGCTTGCCCGCACAGCCGCATCCGCGCTTTCGGGCTCAACCAGGACAGGAGCGAGAGCCATGGCTGAAAAGAGTGCCCAAGTCCAGCAACTGGGGGCCGGGAGTGCCTGTCTGACCTGCTCGGGACGGACACGCGAGACCACGCACATGATCTGCCTGGAGTGCGGCACCGACTATCTCGCCGAACCTCCGCAGAAACTCACCGAGAACGGGCTGGCGGTGCTGCTCGGCTACCGCGCCGAGGTGCACCGGCTTCGTGCTGAACTGGCCTCCGGGGAAGCTTCGGACGGGTTCCACACCCACAAAGAGCTCTACGAATCCCGGCTGCTGCTGCACGCGCACGCGACGCCCGCGTGGCTGGCAAAGGGCTGGAAGGTCGTCAAGTCCCGCCGTCATCACGACGGCGAGCGCTGCTTTGACGGCAAGTACTTCATTGTCGTCGCCGAGCTGCCGACCGGGCAGGTCAGCTTCCACTACGCCAACGCCGACTGGAACCTGTTCGCCGTTCCTGAGGTGCCGCTACCGCCCGAATGGGACGGCCACTCCCCGGCCGAAGCGGCGCGGCGCCTGCGCGATGCGCTGCTGCTGATGCCCGATCCGGAAGGGAACTGATCCCATGAAGCCTGAAGACGAATGGCGAGCGGTCGAGGAGATCGACCTGCTCATCGGCATCGGCGACGAGCAGATGCAGGTGGGGTTCACCGGCACGGTCGAGGCCAAGAACGAGGCCCGGCGCATTGTGGTCCCCATCCTCGATGAACCCGGGCAGCCCCTGGAAGTTGTCGCCCGCTGGCGTGAGGGCATTGCGGCTTCGGTGCGCGTGTTCGCCAAGCGGTTCGAAACCGAGCAGTGCAAAATCATCGAACGGCAGCTGATCGAATACGTCCGGGGTACGCGGGCGGGCAAGATCGATTTGGAGAAAGCACACGTCCCCCGCTTCAACCGCAACGAACTGCCCCCGGCCCCCTGATTTTCAACCACCTCATCCATCCCGATCACTATCAAGGAGACTCCCGTGTCCGACCGTTCCTTCACCGTCCCCCTCATCGACGGCACCGACCTGACCGTGCGGCTGCAGCAGATGCTTACCGACATCCGCCACTCCCACGGCGCGATGCTGCTGTCCTCGGACGGCATCACCCGGTGCGCTGTCGGCCTGGGCACCGAGCAGGCTGCCCAGCTCGCCGCCACCGCCTCGGGCCTGTTCTCCCTGGCGCGCAGCGCCGCCATCGTGGCAGCTACGGACAGCGAAGCGCCCGTGGTGCCCGCGTCCACCACCGTCCGCCAAGTGCTGGTCGAGCTGGACGACATGCTGCTGTTCATCTCCTCGGCCGGTCTGGGCACCGTCCTGGCCGTGGTCACCACCCGCGAGGCCGATGCCGCGCTGGTGGGGTTCGAGACGCAGAAGTTCGTCGCCAGCGTCCGGTCCTTCCTTCCCACCCCTGAGCGTCCCGCCGCGCGGTGAGGACGCCATGAGCGCCGACCATGACGAGCCGGTCCGCGACAGCCCCCTGGGGCGCCCTTACACCGCTACCGGGGGGCGCACCAGGGCGAGCGTGAAGCTCGACATCACCACACTGGTCGCCGCGATTGAGGGGGCACGGTTCGCCGACGGCGTCGGCGAGCTGGGCGGGGAGCACAGCCAGGTGCTGCTGCTGTGCCGCAGCGAGCCGATGTCGGTCGCGGAGGTGTCAGCTCACCTGCACCTGCCCCGATCAGTTGTTAAAGTACTGGTGTCCGATCTCATCAAAGCCGGTGCGGTACAAGCGCGTTCGCCGCAGCTGGCCGATCCCGCCGACGTGCAGATGCTGAAGGCCCTGCTCGCGGGGCTCCATCGCCGCCTCTGACCCCACACACCCCACCCACCCTGTTTAGGAGCGCATCATGACCGACCCGAAACGATCCAAGGGCGAGTTCCGTTCGATGGCCCCCGAGGACCCGCACGGCGCTGAACGCGCCGCGCTGCAGACCCAGCTCGGGTTGCGACCCGAACCCGACGCCGAGTACGACGCGATCGCCGAGCAGATGCTCGCCGAGTTCGACGCCATGATGGGTGAGGGCCATGCCATGGAGGTCGGCGTGAACCTTGTGATGCCGGGCTGCGAGCAGTACTTCATCGGCCTGGACAAGCGAGCCGACCTCGGCCCGATCACCGAAGCCGACCGGACCATGACCGGCAAGATGGGCTACTGCGGCATCGTGGTGACCGAGCGGCGGCGCCCGCTGGCGATCAACACGAACGACCACCCCCGCTACTCCACGAACATCGTCGCCATCGAGTTCGGCGTCCGCTCCTACCTCGGCGAGGAGGTCTGCGCCCCTAACGGCGACGTCGTCCTGACCGTGTGGGTCATCAGCGACGTCGAGCACGAATGGAAGCAGCCCCACCTCGAATGGATCAAGGGCTGGGCGCGCAAGGTCGAGGCCCGCGTCGCCGAACGCGCCGGTCTCACCGGCTGACCCTACCCACCCCACCGATTCGACCACGGCTCCGGACGCCGCCACGGCGTCCGGAGCCGTTCCCCCATCACCGACCATTAGGGAGCAACGATGCGTGCGCGCGACTCCAAAAATCCGAAGGTCACCGGGGCGGCCGTGGCCGTGCTATGGGTGCTACGTCACGACTACCACCAAGGCGGCCTGCCGTTCCGCAGTGCCCGTGACCTGGTCTCCGACCTCAACGGCATCAGCGAGTCCGGCGTGCGGTACGGGATCGCGCGCTTGGAGCGGCACAAGCTGGCCGTCCACACCGGGTACGACGCCACCCGCAAGAACATCATGGTCTGGGCGTTCAACCCTGAAGCCGAAGTACTGGCCAAGGCGATCCTCGATGCCCACCACGAGGAATTGGTCGAGAAGGCCACGCTCTACCGTGACGTTTACGACCGGGACACGGAACCCCCGGTGTCGTAGGCCTGCGCGACAATGTGGGGATGACCGTTATCGAAGGGGCCTGGCGGCAATCCCCCGACTGGGGCCCCTGGAGCCGCCAGATCCGCGCCACCCACCTGGACCTGTCCTGCGGCGTTTGCGACTTCGCCGGTCCGCTCCTGCAGTGCTTCGGCACCACGGTCGCTCCGGCGCGGACCGGTCGGCGCGTAGTGAGCCCCTCTCGGATCGCCGACGGCAAGCGGCTGAAGTCCGTCCCCCACCACTACCCGGCGCATCCGGTTCGCACCCACTATGCCGTCCGCTGCCAGGCCTGCGGTGACCAGGTGATCTACCTGACGGAAACACCCCAGTGGCGGGAGCTGGACGACGCCGAAGTGGTGCCCCCTTCCGCCCCTCGGCCCGCGCGGTGCTGTGCCCACGACTGCGCCCACACGTACGCCCCTGACTGAGAGGACCCCCGTGGATCACCCCACCACCACCCGCACGAAGAACGTCACCACCGTCCGCTCCGGCGAGACTCGCGTCCACGCCGGGTTCGTCGACGAGTGGCCACCACTGGAAGGGAAGGGCTGGCCGCTGCGCACCCGGTACATGCTGTGCCGCAGCGGCAAAGTCCGCAAGACCAACACGTATTTCGACGAGGTCGCGAAGCCGGTGGACTGCGTCCACTGCCTGCGGCGTCTCGCCAACACAGCCCTTGAAAACGACTACCGGTAACCAATCAATTACGGAAAGAGAGATCATCATGACCGGCGACACATTGGCGCAGAGCTGGCGCAAGGCCACCGAGGCAAAGCGTGCCGCGATCGAAGCGCTCGGCATCTCCGTGGGCCGCTGCCTGCCCGGTGAGCCCGACGACTGCGGCAAGGACGACCTGCAGCACTTCGCGGCCTACACGGCGACGCTGATGGCGCAGATGCAGTGGGACATGTTCGCCCTGTCCCACGCCTGTCCCGGCCAGGGCACGGACGCGTTCCTCGCCGAGCTGTTCGCGCACCAGTGCTGCGTGACCACTCCCGAACGGTTCGCGCACATCGAGCTGCCGCTGGGCGACCAGTTCGCGGTCCTGGCGCAGGCTGTCGATGAGCACCTCGGCGATGAGTGACGCCCCGGCGCAGTGGCGGGCGCTGCTGGAGAGGGCGCTGCGCGCAGGGATTATCCTCGAACGCAGATACTGCGACAGCAGGATCGCCTCCGAGACGACGTACTACTCCCTAGTCCGACGCGGCGTCACCGACCTGCCCTACCTCGGCAGTGTCACATGCGCGCGGACGTACACCAGGCCGCTGTGGTCGTCGAGCGCGGCCATCAAGACGGAGGATTGGACGGTGACGTTCAACTACACGCCCATGGCCGCCCCGGGGGCTCTGGACCTCGTCCTCGTTGACGTCCTTAACCCGACGCCCGAGCGCGTGCTCGCTGGCGCGTGGCTGGTCGGGCTTGCCGACACCCTAGCGGTACCGCAGTGATGATCGAGAAAGGCCATGATGACACAGAGCAACGATAAAGACCGGACGTTTGAGCGGACTATGGAAGAGACCGAAGACCAGTTCGACGAGATCGAACGCAACGCCCTCGAAGAGGTTCTCCATGAGAACCGGCGCCAGAACCGCTGGATGTGGGGGCGTCACATCTTCCGAGGGTTGTGCCAGGCGTTCCTGATGCTGGGGGTGTACTACCTGGTCAACCTCCTGTTCCTGCTGGGAGGACCGGTTCCCAGCGACGCGGACTTCACGACCGAGGAGCTGCAGCTGGCGATCGTGGTGCGGTTGAGCATGTTCGCCGCGTGCTGGGCCGGGGCGATCGGGGCGAACTGGTGGATGGCACGGCGCGACATCCAGCGCGCGCACGCGGCGCGGCGTGCCCAGCTGGCCGCCGAGCAGCAGGCCCGACGGGAGCAGGAGTTCTGATGGCGTACTACCGCAGGCGCCGCGCCGTCGCCGAGTTCCTGATGGAGGAGGCCTTGGAGTTCGTGCTCAAGGTGGTGGTGGCGGCAGCGCTGACCTTCTTGCTGTGGTGGCTCGACGAGCCGGTGTTCGGGGCGGTGCTGCCGCTGTGGCTGTGCGCCCTCATCTGCTTCGCCGTCGTCTTCCTCGGCTGGTACCTCATCGAGGAGTGGGTCAGTGACTGAACCGGAAACCACAATGGAACGGCGGGGCCAGTGGCTGCTGCTGCAGCCGCCCACACCCGAGGACACCACGCAGCATCTGCGGCGAGCCCGCTCCCTGCGGCGGTGGACCATCGCTTACATCCTGGTCGGCGTCGCCCTCGCCGTCATCTTGGGATTCAATGCGGCCCAGCAGTTCGGCCTCGGCGAGATAGGGCTCGGTCTCCTGCTGGGGTGGATGATCCTGCAGGTGGCGGTCTTCGTCGTCCACCTCGTGATCGGTATCCCGGGGCTGCGGGAGGGCGCGCACGTGAACTGCGCGGTCGCGTGCTTCCTACGCTTGCGCCAGCGCCACACCGAAGGCAACGACCACTTCGTGAAGGCGTTCAATCCGGAGGGTCCGCTCGATGTGGTGGGCGTGCGCTCCGAGGATGCCGCCGAATACATACTGCTGGCGCACCAGGCAGCTGACTGCGAGCAGTACCTGGAGGCGCTGCGGGAGCGAATGGGCGAGCTGCGCGACGGCGAGGTCGAACCCGATGCGTGAGCGCAGTCCCCGCAGGCGCCTGTTCGAATCGGCCCTCATCACCTTGGGCGGCATGGCCGGTTTCGGTGCGTGCTTTGCCGTGTTCAGCGCTCTGCTCCCGGTGTCGTACTCGGCCAGTGAGGTTCGCGTGTACGGAGTCGCGTATCTGATGGGGAGCGCCGGAGCGTTCATGCTGATCCACTCGGTCAACGAGGTCGTGGAGACACACCGGGAGATGCGCACCGAGGCGCGCGAGCGGCCTGAACGCGAACGGAAGATCGAGCAGGCCCGGCAGGCGGCCGAAGCCGAAGCCGCAGCGTACCGGGGCCAGCGCGATGTTTAGCTGGTTGCGGCTGCGGCATCTGCGGCGCAAGGCCGCGAAGCTCGACCGTCAGGAGCAGCAGCGGCGCGTATACCGCAATGGGGACGCCTCGGTCATCATCACGGCTAGCGGGCCCGGCACGGTCATCGCCGCCAACACCATCCACGGTGACCTCACCATCACGAACGGCCGGATCACCATCGACAGCGAACAGGACGATCATGAATCTTGACCCGCCGTGGCGCGTGACGAGCCGCGCCGCCGACAACGAGATCGAGCTGCACGTCAAGAACGGGGTTGCCGTGCTGGGGCCCTCGGAGATCGCGATCTTGTCGGCGGCGCTGGGGGTGGCCGCCGAGCTGGCGATCGGCCGCATCCCCGGCTACGACGGGCCGGTCCCGTTGGCGCTGACCGTGGATACGGAGACGGCGGCGCGGTTGCGCCGGTTCGCTGCGCGCCTGCCGTTCGGTACGACGGCCAGTTCGGTCGCCGAGGAGGTGGTGGAGAACTATGCGGCCACGATCTCGCCGACGTACTGCTTCGAGCATCGCGGCGAGTGCGGGAACGCGCAGGGACGCCACGTCGATGAACCCCGCAATGGTGAAGAATCGGCCTAAATGTGCGGTAAGTTCGCGCGATGGCCAAAGAGATCACCATCATCAACGCTGACCGGCGCAACTTCCGGCTGATCATCGACGGCGTCGAGGTCCCCGGGATCGGACGCAGCGTCCTGATGGAAAGCGTCGAAGTACTCGCGCGAGGTGGGCATTCCCTCGTGCGCCTGGAGCTGATCGCCGAGCAGGTCATGGTCGCGAACGAACCGGCTGCTGCGATCGCATGAGCGCGCATGTCAATGACCGGCGTCCGAATTTCCGCAATGCGGAGGGCCGGTTCTTCCTGGTGCGCTGCTTCGCGTGCCAACCGGCGCGCGGCTGCGAGAACCTGGCGACGAGTGTGTACCGGGGGATGTGCGCCTGGTGTGGCTGGAGCGCCGAGCAACCTGAGACCGACGACAAGGACCCGCTGGCGTAGATGCGCGCCCGACTTCAAGGAGGAACACATGCTGGTAGAACTGGTGCCGCTGCTGGACGACGGCACGCGGGACGAATCGCTGCAGTCGATGACCGTGGACGCCGCGCAGGTGAACGCCAGCTTCCCGGCCGTGAACGGCCAGGAGCAGGAAGTGCGGCGCCTGAGCCTGTTCCGGGACGCCCAGCGCCTGTTCGAGGCCGACCCGGGGGTGTGGGAGCGCATGCAGAACCTCATGAGCATGCAGCGCGGGGGCGCCCAGACGTACTGGCCCGAACCCAAGGCGTACGAGCCGCAGCCGCAGATGCGCCGCGAGCTCCACCCCATCCTCGACGAGCTGCACAAGCGGTTGTTCCCCGATGGTCTGGCGCCGTCGGTGACCCAGATCCTGGTCGCGCCCGAGGAGCGGACGATCTCGTTCGGGAACGGGGTGGACTGGACCATCTGGCACCTGGAGCCCGTGTCGCCTGACGGCGCCGTCTACAACAACGGGCAGCCGTTCGGGGACCCGCTGATCGAGGTGTGGCGCGACGAGGACGCCGATCCGTGGCCCGATGTCGAGGTCGTCCATGGACGGCCTTGATTTCACCTTCGAAGTCCAAAAGCCCCTGCCGCTGTTCAAGAACGCGCCCCGCCCCGGCGGGGAGGCGTCCGCCGACACCAGCGGGGCGATGCGCGCCGTGGTTGAACGGGTCACGTTTACCTCGGCCGAGTCGGGCTGGTCGGTCCTGTCCATCCGCTGCCCCGACGGCCAGATCGAGAAGGCCGTCGGACCGATGCTGGACCCGCACGAGGGCGACATGGTCGCCCTCCACGGCGAGTGGGTTGAGGACGCCAAGTGGGGGCGCCAGTTCAAGTTCACCAGCTATGCCCCGCAGCCACCTGCCGATGCGGCACAGGCCGAGGAGTACCTGGCCAAGGGCCGCATCAAGGGCATCGGCCCCGTTATCGCCCGGCGGATCGCCGAGCGCTTCGGCGACGACACGCTCCGCATCCTCGACGAGGAGATCGGGCGGCTGATCGAGGTCAAAGGGATCAGCCCCAAGAAGCTGGAAGTGATCGCCGAAGGCTGGACCCTTCTCGCCAAGCAGCACGCGATCGCGCTGGCGCTGATGGAAGTGGGGGCGTCCACGTCGCTGGCGCCCCCGATCTGGGAGGTGTTCGGTGCCGACGGAGCGGTGATGATCAAGTCCAACCCATACGCGCTCACCAAGGCTAAAGGCATCGGGTTCACCACCTGCGACAAGATCGCCATGGGGGCCCTGGGCTGGGAGCGCAGCGACCCCCGGCGGGTGAGCGCCGGACTGGCGTACACGCTGGAGACCGCACAGTCCGAGGGGCACTGCTTCCTGCCGATCGCGGTGCTCGTCGAGCAGGCGACGCGGCTGCTGGGCGTGCGGCCCGACGCCTGCGCGGCGGCTGTGACACTGGCCGTCGACGAAGAACGCCTGGTCGTGGAGGAGGAGCGGGCGTACACCAGCCACATGCACTACCTCGAATCCGACCTGGCGCAGCATCTGCGGCGCCTGGCCGAAGCGACCGTGGCACCGCCCTCGCCCCCGCAGCAGGCGCAGATCGAGCGGCTCCTGGGCGAGCGGGGCCTCACAGTCGAGCAGGAGCAGGCGGTGCGGGCGGTACTGGAGCAGCCGTTGACAGTCCTCACCGGCGGACCCGGCGTGGGCAAGTCCCACACGGTGGCCACGGTGGCGCTGGCCGCCGCGATCTGCCGGTGGCGGGTGGAGTTGTGCGCCCCCACCGGGCGGGCCGCCAAGCGCATGTCCGAGCTGGCCGACGGTGCACCGGCGGCGACGGTGCACCGCCTCATCGGCCTGGGCACCGGCGAGAACGGGGGCGTTCGTGTCGGCCCTGAAGATCCGCTGGACGCCGACCTGGTGGTGTGCGACGAGTCGTCGATGCTCGACGTCTCGCTCGCGCGGTACCTGACGCGGGCGCTCAAGCGCGGCGCGCGGCTGCTGCTGGTCGGCGACATCGACCAGTTGCCCTCGGTCGGGCCCGGGAGTGTGCTGCGCGACCTCATCGCCTCCGGGCGCGCCTGTACGACCGCGCTGACGCAGATCTTCCGGCAGAAGGCGGCTTCGGGGATCGTCCAGGTCGCTCACCAGGTCAACGCTGGAACCTACCCGGTGTTGAAAGGCTGGCCCGACCTGCACTTCTGGTCCCTCACCGACGCCGACAAGGCAGCGGAAGGGGTGGTGGAGATGGTCTGCAAGCGCATCCCGGCGCAGTTCGCCGCCGACGGCATCGAAGCGGGCGACATCCAGGTGCTCACCCCGCAGCGGAAAGGCTCCTGCGGGGTCATCGCGTTGAACGCGCGCCTGCAGCAGGAGCTCAACCCCTCCCAGGGCATCGAGTACGACGCCAGCATCGGCGAGGACACGATCCTCTACCGCCCCGGCGACCGCGTCATGGTCGTCAAGAACAACTACGAGAAAGGCCCCGAGGAGTGGGGCGGCCACGCCGGGGTCTTCAACGGCACCCCGGCGCGGGTGGTGAGCGTCAACCCGGCAGGCGGCGACGAGGCCGTCGTCATCGAAACCGATGAAGGGCACACGATCGCCTACGCCGCCGGTGAGATCCGCGAGCTGGCGCTGGCGTATGCGATCACCATCCACAAGTCACAAGGGTCGCAGTACCCGTGCGTGGTCATCCCGGTGACGATGCAGTCGTACCAGATGCTGGTGCGGAACCTGATCTACACGGCCATCACGCGCGCGCAGTCGCGGGTGGTGCTCGTGGGTTCCCCGAAGGCCTTGGCGAAAGCCGTGAAAACGATGAGCGCGACGAAGCGCCATACCGGCCTGGCCGAAAGGCTCGCGGCACACCGCTAAAGCAATACCCCAATCACACTGGAATGTCCGATAATGAGAGACATCGCCGCTTTCGTGGCGTCTTGAGTTTTCTTCCAGTGAGAGGCCGGGCATGTATCCCCGCGACTACGACGCGCTCATCGGCGCACGGATCTATGCGATCTACATGGGCGAGGAGCAGCTCATCTTCGACACCGACCGGGGCTTGGTCGGCTACTGCGTCGAAGGTGACTGCTGCTCCCGCTCCTACTTCCATGATTTTTACGGTGTCAAGAACCTGCTCGCCCGTGAACTCGTCACCGGCTTCGAGGCAGTCGACCTCTCCCCCGGCGATCCGGGCTACCGGCCCGAGACCTGGGAGGAGGGCGTGGGCAACGTCGACTACGACGAGGTCAAGGTCTACGGGTACCGCCTCACCACCACCAGCGTCGCCTTCGGCCCGGTCTCGGCGGCCGTCTCCTTCCGCAACGCCTCCAACGGCTACTACGGCGGCGACATGTACCGCATCTCGGACCCGGCCATCGGACCCCACGTCAAGCTCATCACCAAGGACGTGACCGGGCCATGAGCATGCCGCAGAGCACGGGCGACGTGCTCGCCGCCATCGAGGCCTACGCCGAGGACTGCCGTCGCGCGTACGCGGCCAGCCTGCAGCCGCGCCCCACCATCGTCCCGCCGCAGCTGTACGACGCCATCAAAGCGGCCGTCGCCGAAGGAAGCGCCCCCGAATGGGTGGTCTGGCGGTGGGACGCGGGCCTCTTCGTGCCCACCGAGCGGCTGCTGATCGACGAGGCCCTGTGATGGGCCAGCGCACGACCAAGGCCGAACGGCGAGGCGCGCGGGCCCGCTTCGTGCGCGGGTGCTGGGAGTGGGGAACCGCCCGCACCGCGCGGCTCATGCGCGACGACCCCGACCTGCAGCGGCTGCCGCTGGCACTGATGGTGGCGATGCCGCCCGAGCTCATTGCTCCTATGCGCGTCGGCAACCACTGGATGGATCACGCGCCGTTCCGTGGCCAGTACGTGCCTGCCACCGGCGAGGTCTTCGACGCGCCCTACAACGAGCCGCTTCCGGACCCGATTGCCACGGCCATGTCGGGGAGACTCGACGAGCTCTACCGCGACCTGCTGCGCCCGCAGCTGGAGCAGATGGGTCTCGACCCCGAGGACTACGTCCTTGCCTTCACCGCCAGCGGTACCAGCATCGATGCCTACACGATGCCCGGTCCTCCGTTGGCCTACGAGCCTCCCGCCACGGTCTGCGCGACCGACTGGGTCTGGGAGCCGCCGACACCGCTGGAGGAAGCATGACTGCGTGGCTTGACCGGATCGCCATCGAGGAGTTCACCGAGACCGTCCCCCGGGGGCGCAGCGACGCCGCCGAGGCGGGCCGGTGCGGTGCGCTCACTGCCCGCGCCTTCCGGGCCCGCTACCCGCAGGGGTGCCTGCGCGAGGACGCCCATGAAGGCGCGCACGCGCCCCAGGAACGATCGGCCGAGCGCCTCGACGATGCGGCCCGTCGCCGCTCGACTCGTCACTCGTGAGGGTTGTTCGCCTGATCTGCAACGGGTGCGGTACAGTCGGTGCTGCGTCGCGCCTGGCGCACGCACGACCCCCGTTGTGCGAAGGAAGACTGGTTCATGGGATTGACGCGGTCTTTTCACAGGCGCACCACTACTTGCGTCTCTCACGGGACGCGGGGCCGAATGGATGCCTTGACCTTGGGTATCACTCGCAAAAAGGCGCGGCGACTGCAACCGCCGCCCCTGCTACGTAGCCTTCTCCTGGCAGTAGCGAATGGAGACCGCCCTGGTGCACACAGGATGGGCTCCCCCCGGGAGCGGCGTTCGAACCGCCGCCCCCGGGTCACCTACTCGTGCCTCTCCCGGGGCGCGACGAGAAACGCCTTGATCATGGGTGTCCGCTCGAAACGGGGTGCAGTAGTCGAAACCTGCTGCACCCCACCCATGGACCCGTTAGGGCCGCCAGCACCGCGCTGGCGGCCCTCGGTCGTACCATGGGTGAAACAATCTCACCGCGCCCCGGCGCCCCTCTGAAGGAGCTCTTATGCCCCCCGTTCACGGCTACCAGAAGAACAAGACCCTTGGCCGCGCCTACCTGTGGTACTGGACTCTCGGCTGGGTCGGCGCCCACCACTACTACCTGGGCGACACGTCGCGCGGCGTGAAGTACAGCGTCTCCTTCGGCGGCCTGTTCATCCTGTGGTTCGTCGACATGTTCCGCATGAGCCGCCTGGTGCGCGAGGCCAACCAGGACATCAACCTGAAGAACACCGCCGCGAACACCGCGCTCATCGCGCAGCAACAGCAGCAACAGCAGCGGCTGTAGCGGCGCTTCCTGCTGCTACAGTGGGATCGCCTTTCTCTATCCGGGGCGCAACCTTCGACCCGTTGCGCCCCACCAAAAACCTGTTGGTGCTGGCACCCACGAGCGGTATGGTGAGCAGGCGGCGCGCGACCGGCCGCGACCGGCTCGGGTGGCGCAATGGCAGCGCATCGGTGTCACATACCGAGGGTTGGGGGTTCAAATCCCTCCCTGAGCACACCACCGCCGCATCGCGTAGGGTGACGGTGACAGTAGAGGAACACGCCCGGGTAGCCCAATCGGCAGAGGCAGCGGCTTCAAACACCGCACAGTGTGGGTTCAAGTCCCACCCTGGGTACGGCCCGGCTCCTTGGGCTCGCACAGCGGTACTGCCGCAAAGCTGCTCCGGCGGTAGGGCGTGAAAGGGAAGCAGTGCAGCAGCCGGAACTGCTGTACACAATGCCCAGGTAGCTCAACGGACAGAGCATCCGGTTCCGGACCGGAAGGTTGCAGGTTCGAATCCTGCCTTGGGCACGCGGCAGTAGCTCAGCTGGTAGAGCGTCTGGCTTCCAACCAGAAGGTCTCGGGTTCGATCCCCGGTTGCCGCTCGCCCTTGTAGCTCAGTGGCAGAGCACTCGCCTCGTAAGCGAGCGACCGGAGTTCGATTCCCCGCGAGGGCTCTCGCAGGGACCGGCGCCAGCGCCCGCACGCTGGCGCCTTCCGGGCTGTGGCGCAGTTTGGTAGCGCACCCGCTTTGGGAGCGGGGGGTCGCAGGTTCGAATCCTGTCAGCCCGACGTGGGCCTCGGAGGTGGGGGTGTCTCCGGGGCCCTTTCCTTGTCCCCCGTGGGCCGCTATGCTGGCCGCTAACGATCCTCACATTCGGTAGCGAGTCGAACGCGCATTCGCTGCCGGGTAGGTCTACGCTGAACTATTCACATGAGGCCACGACAAGGAACCATGATCGACCCGAAGCCGGACATGGGCGGCTGGAGCGCCGAAATGCGCCCCGCCAGTTTCATTCTGCACGCCCCCCTGGGGGCCGACGGCACGCCCGAGCACCGCTTCCGGCGCACCGGCGCCGCCTGGTCGATCGAACGCGCCGAGGTCGCACCGATCCTGGCCGTCCTGCGCGACGCCACCCGCTGGTTCTGCAGCGTGTGGCAGTTCAGCCCCGAGAACGGCTACCTCTTCGGTATCAGCTCGGGCCTGTCCGCGCGTCACGACGCCACCCACGTGCACCTGCGCGCTGAACGCTGGTGCGCGTGGGCGCCCTCGACGCACCGTCTCCAGCTGGCCTACACCGACTTGCAGGTGCTGCGCTACCGGCTGCAATGTCAGCAGCAGTCAATGCGCCGCGCCGCCCGCAGAAAGGGAGCCGATGACCTTCACGCCCACCGATGAGCAGGACCGGATCGTCACCGCGATCGAGGAAGGCAAGAACGTCGCCGTGCAGGCCCTGGCCGGAACCGGTAAAACCGCGACACTGCTGCTGGGCGCCCAAGCCAAAGAGCGGCGCCTGAAGATGGGCCTGTACATCGCGTTCGGCAAGAACAACCGCGCCGACGCGAAGCAACACTTCCCCGGCACCGTCGAATGCCACACCAGCCACAGCGTGGCCATGGACGTCGGCCGCCACTACGCGCGCCGCTGGAGCGGCCGGGACACCGGGCGCAACGGCGCACAGCTGGCCGACGCGTTCGGCACGAAACCGTTCGCCCCGGCCCCCGACCGCACCATCACCTCCATCGGCGTCGCCATCCTCGCCAAGCTCGCGGTGCAGCGCTTCGCGCGCTCGGCCGACCGCGAGCTGACCGCCTGGCACGTGGGCCCCGTCGAGGGCATCGACCCCGACGCCCACAAGGCGCTGAAAGCGCACGTGCTGCCGTTCGCGAAAGCCATGTGGACCGACCTGCAAGACCCCCACTCCGACCGCGCCGAATTCACCCACGATCACTACCGGAAGATGTGGGCACTGAAGAACCCCAAGCTCAAGGTCAACTTCATCATGCTCGACGAAGGGCAGGACATCGACGCGCTCATGCTCGACGTCCTCACCCGCCAGCAGTGCCAACTCATCGCCGTCGGCGACGTCAACCAGACCCTGTACGCCTGGCGCGGTGCCCAGGACGCGCTCGCGAAGTGGCCCGCCGACCAGCGCCTGAGCCTCACCGAATCGTTCCGGTTCGGTCCGGCCATCGCCGACCGCGCCAACCAGTGGCTGGCCGCCCTCGACTGCGACCTGCGCCTGAGGGGCCGAGGCGACGGTGGAACGGTCGGCCCCCTGCATGAGCCCGACGTCATCCTGTGCCGCACCAACTCCGGTGCCGTCGAGGCCGCCCACACGGCGCTGGTGGCCGGGCGGCGTGTCGGCATGGCCAAGCGGGTGTCGGACAACATCAAGAAGATGTGCAAAGCGGCCCTGGACCTGCAGGCCGGACTGCAATGCGACTACCCCGAGCTGGCGACGTTCGGCTCCTGGCGGGAGGTGCTGCACTACGTCGAGTCCGACCCGACCGCCGGTGAACTGGCCGTGTTCGTGCGCCTGGTCGAGAAGTGGGGTGCCGCCCAGCTGCTGAAGATCGCCAAGCAGTTCAAGGACACCGACAAGGGACCGGTCGATCTGACGGTCATGACCGGGCACGGCGCCAAGGGCCTGCAGTACCCTCGGGTCAAGATCGGCGCCGACTTCCCCGAACCGTCACTGGACGGCGAAGGGAAGCTGCGTCCGATGGACCCCGCCTTGCTGCAGCTGTGCTACGTCGCGGTCACCCGCGCCCAGCAGCACCTCGACGACCAGGCCATCGCCTGGATCGACGACTACCTCGCCGGTGAGGCGACCGAAGACCAGCTGCAACGCTGGTACCAACGTGAACTCAAGAAAGCAGGCGACCATGTCTGAGACCCCCGAAATCCCCGCGACCGAGCCGACGCGCCAGGTGGCCATCGACGACCCCGTCTTCCGCGACACCCTCGCGGTCGTTGCGCGCCCGATCATGGTCATCGACTTGGAACGGCACGTCACCCTCTACGACTGCGACAAGGTCGGCCTGGGCGACGACCACCGGGACTGGTTCGCGTTCTTCGACAAGGTCACCGGCGGCGACGCCGACACGGTCTTCAAGTTCCGCGCCAGCGGGCACGCGTACTTCTGCAACACCGCCGACTACCACCGCGCCGACCCCGAGCGGTTCAACGCGGTCGCGGCCATGCTGATCGCGAACGAGACGCGCACCCCCTTCCAGCACGGCACCCCGGTGTTCGGGCCGGTCGTCCTGACCGGCTTCAATCTGCGCACCTACGAGCCGAAGGCGCTGGACGGCGAGAAGCTGCTGTCCGCGTGGGACGCCATGGTGGAGAACGAGAAGCTTGCCAAGGCTAAGATCGCGGAGCTGGAAGCTGCTGAAGCGGCCAGCGTCGAATCCTGATGTCGGGCCGCGCGGCCGTGTCCTCACCCGCGCGGCCCTCACCCTCCCGAGAAAGATGATTATGACACCTCACTCCCCCGGAGGCCGACCGTGGAACCGCTGATCGACGCGATCTTCTCCGAAGGCTTCTTCTGAACTATCGTCGTGCTGGCCATGATCCTGGGTCCCTCCACCGGCGCCCGGTTCAAAGGCCGCCACGAGCTCAAAGCGGCGCAGCTCAAGCGCGCCTTCGAGTTGGAGAAGAAGAAGCTCGAACTCGAACAGGCCCGGCTGAACGCGAAGCGGCCGATCTGCGAGTGCGGGCACGGCGCGAACTTCCACGACCGCAGCGGCGCCTGCATCAAACCGCTCCAGCAGCCCAACCAGTGGAACGACGAAGGAACGATCACCGGATACCACACCGTGCTCTGCGTGTGCCTGAACTACGTCGGCCCGAGCCCGGGAATCACCGGTGACATCCTCGGTGAACTCGGCGAGCTGGGCGGCACGCGGTAGACGTTGATGGGGCCGCCAGCGGCAGTGGCGGCCCCGGAGCGATCTTGCAACACTCGACAGTTCAACGCCTGCAGAGCTTCTTCGGTAACCCCATTCCCTGCAACTTCAGTGAATCGGATGTGTGTTGATGTTACCGCCCGGCGCACTGGAACCGCCGGTGGCGCGTGAACCGCTGATAGGCCTCCAGCTTGTCCTCCACCCGGTCCCCCTGAGCGTCGAAACCCAACCGCAGGTCCGACCGGTTTTCCGCTCCAGGCGAGTCGAACACCATCCACGCCTTGAACGCATCGGCGTCGGGCGTGTCGAGGAACGCTCGCGCCTGCTCGAAGTAGTCGGCCGCCAGGTCGAGGGGCAACCCCGGAGTGCTCCACTCCGCAACCCCCCACGGCTTTCCCTCACCGATGCCGAAGGCGCGCATCAGATTCGCGAAGTGCGCGAGGTTCTCGGCCAGATCCGGCCGCTCGGGGGACCCGTACGCGTTGCACCAGACCCAGTCGACCAGCTCGTCACCGGGGTAGAGGTCCGCGACGGCGTAGTCCCACTTCGGGTAGTTCATGTACGCCATGCCCCAGGCAACGTCGTCGGCCCCCTCCTGGGCGAACACCTCCCGGACGATGGCCCACATGCGCCGGTACTCCTCGGGAGTCCCGGCCGCGATCTTGCGGACCCCGCGCTGGCCCAGGTCGTTCTCCGGTTCGTGGTGGAGGATGATCGCCACCTGGCGGTCGAGGAGGTGCACGCGCCGGGCGGCGAGACGGAAGCGCTCGCGGGCGGCGGGCGTCTCGGCGTCTTTCCAGCGGACCACGGGCTTCCAGTTGTGGACCACGCGCCCGGCACGGTGGCCCCGGGCCCACAGGTGCACGTGCCGGTCCTCGAAGGGAAGCTGGCGGGGGGTGGCGAAGGCGTGGGCGAGGTCGAGGCTGCGTTTGATGCGGCGGCCGTGGGCCAGGTGCTGGGCGTCGAAGTTGTCAGGGGTGTCGGGGTACCCGGCGGCGCGGGCACCGAGCAGCACCCGACATGAATGCACCATTTGGGCGTTAATTTCGCATTTGTGCGTATTCATGGCGTGAGCCTACCCGGCAGCACCCCCGAAATGAGGAACCCACTCGTCACCTCACGCCGTCTTCGACAGCCTCCAAGGCCCACGATCGTGCCCCGCCGCCGACCGCAACACCTCGACCGCACCCTGACGCAGCCGGTCCAGCAACGTCGACGGCGCCGACCGCGCTGGCACCGCCTCCCCCACCTGCAGATCCCGACTCAGTGACATGAACGCCACGTCCTGGCCGTCGGCATCGGTCACCCGGATCTCATCTGGATGCCACTCCACCGCATACACATGGCCGCCGAACTCGAACGTCCCCACCGTCGAAATACTCGGCATCGCATTCTCCTTCACTCCTCGTGCCCTGCAGGCGGGCAGATGATCCAGCAGACGCGGATAGAACATCGCACGCACATAGCTCCTCCAAAACGCAGAGTAACCGCCAGTACCCCCAGGAGGGACGATGAACTTCATGTCGGCCAGCAAACTCCCCCGAACGGACGGCCACGCCACCGGCCACGCCCGCCCCACCTGAGCATTCAACATCCAGATCCCATGCGTCCCCTCATGGCACGTCGACAGCATCGACATCTCCCCGCGATCCTCGGTCTGCTGGTTGAACACCAACGACCACTGCGCGAACGCGTGCGGCTCCAACGCCGACACCATCACGGGCTCTACACTGGCCATGCCGGGGCCTTCCTCTCCACGGGAAACGGATGAGACTGGGTCGGGCGGACAGCCGGGCCGTGCCTTTCACGGGGGAGACGCACGGCCCGGCCCAACGGTGAGCAGCACCATTGGCTTAAAGCGACCAGGCCGGAACAGCCAGTCGTGAGTGTTAGTCTGGATCACACCCTTTCCCCAGCGGAAGCCCTTCCCCGTTAACAAGGTGTTCACAGCCCATGGAAGATTCCCCCGCCATCCTTCGTCGTATCCGCGCGTCGGCCCAACTCAGCCTCCGCGCCATGGCCAACGAGCTGGCCAAACGCGACGCCCCCTACAGCCACGTCGCCCTCTCCTACTACGAGACCGGCCGCACCCCACCGCCCCCAGGCCTGATAGAGAAATATGAGAGCGTCGCCGAAACCCTCATCACGCTTGACACCACAGGCGACCCCGTAGCCCTACTCGCCACACTAGGAAGGTCTGACGTGGACCGCCGAGGCTTCTTCAGAAACGCCGCCTACATCGCCGCCGGAATCACCATCCCCGCCGCCACCACCCCCATCGCCAAACACCTCCACGTCGGCACCACCGACGTCGACAGCGTCCGCCAATGGGTCACCTCCCTCGCCGACCTCGACGAACGCTTCGGCGGCAACTTCGGCCGCAGCACCGTCGCCGAATTCTGCGCCACCGAACTCCCCCCACTCCTGGAAGGCACCTTCACCAACGACACCATCCGCCGCAACATGTTCGGCGCCGCCGCCGAAGCCGTCTACCTCGCCGGATGGAAATCCCACGACGTCGGCCGCGACGGCGCCGCCCAGCACTACTTCGACAACGCCCTCAACCTCGCCCGCATCGCCGACCCACACGCCCACACCGCCTGGGTCATGCGCATCAAATGCCACCAAGCCTTCGCCCTCGGCCACGGCGCCGAACACATCGACCTCGCCGAAGAAGCCTGCCGACTCGCTAAAGGCCGCGTCGACCCCTACACCGAAGCCCTCTTCACCATCACCGCCGCCCGAGCCCACGCCGCCGCAGGCAACCACCGCCAAGCCCAAACCGCCATCACCATCACCGAACAACACATCAACCGCACCCCCGACACCCCACCCCGCTGGGCCGCCCCCAACGGGCCCGCCGGAGGACCCCTCCTCGCCCGCGTCCACAACCAGATCGGCGTCACCCTCAAAGCCCTCGGCGACCACGCCGGAGCCGAAGAAAAAGCACGCGACGGCCTCGAACTGTGGAACCGCGACACCAACCCCCGCATCTGGGCCATCACCCTCGCCCGCGTCGCCCAAGCCCAATACGACCAAGGACGACTCACCGACGCCATCGCCACCTGGCAGCGCGTCCTCCCCCACCTCGAAGGCATCAACTCCCACCGCATCGCCAAACTCAAAGCCACCGCTCACACCCACATCGCCCAAGCCGCCTGACACAACGAAGGCCCGGCGCCTACCCCAGAACGCCGGGCCTTCCACACAGGGGACCGTGTGGCATCAGACAGATGCCCCCACAGCCTAACCACCCACAGCAGGCCCGGCGCTGATGTTCAGCGCCGGGCCTGCCACGTTTGCCCCCACTTCCGCATATTCGACTCCCATCGCCACCGCCAGTTCCCATACTCACGCATCACCGACCGACACTGATTGCACTCCGCATCCACCCGCAACGCAGCAAACGACCCCTCCCCCAACACCACATTCAACGGACGCTCCACACAACACACAGGCCAGTACTGCCCCAACGGATCAGGCCCCACCGACACGTGCGACTGATACCGCCCCGTACTGCTGGTGCACAGATAGAACTTCACCTTCGCCGCCTTCCTTTCACCGCTCACACAAACACGAATACCTTTACGCGAGGGTACAGCATATGAAAGGTAGGCGGATTCATTTTGCGGCGCTCCGGTCAAGGAGCGCCGCTTCGCGGCTGGCAGCAATCAGGCAGCGGCGTCACCGTGCCTCCGGCGCGCGTCGGGGTGGCATGTGGTGGTGCCGCCGCCGCTCCTCAGGGGCACGAGGGTGTCGCAGTACTGCTTGGTGGAGCCGTCTTCGGGGTCGATGCGGCGGCGGTAGGTGCCGATGCCGCGCCCGGCTCCAGAGCCGCCGGTGCAGTCACGTCCGCCGCAGGAGGAGTAACGGATATCCCTGCTGCCGTCGGGCAGCAGGCGGGTACCAGGAGCGCCCCCAGCGTCGTCCTGGGAGGGCGTTTGCGCACTGCCGGTGCCCCAGGGGTCCCTCGCTGGAGCGGTGATGTCCTGCGGGGTCTGAGCGGCGAGTGACTTGAGGTACTGGCAGAAGATGGCGTAGGGGTCATAAGCGCCGGTGGTGACCTTGCCGTCCAAGCGGACGCGCAGGGCCGCGCTGGTCCATCCGGCCGAAAGCAGGTCGGCGACGAGGCCGATGACGTGCTCGCGTTGTTCGGTACCGAGCTTGGCGGCGACGGCGCGGTCGACGACGGCGTTGAGAATTTGGCGGGCGGTGAGGAGGTGGCCGCCGTGCGGGGGGGTGCCGCTGTTGTCCGGTTCCTCGTTCTCTGTCTCGGGCGCGCGCGCGTCACGGTCTGAGAGAGAGAGATCTTGTTCTTCTTCTTTTTTAATCTCCTTCTTAATACTCTCTCTTTGTGTCGGCTCAGCCATATCTGGATGAGCCATATCTGGATGGTCAGGAAGTGGATCTGAGCTGGGGTTTTGTTCGACTTCAGGGGTGTTTTCGCAGGTGGCGTCCACTTCCTTGATTTCAGGAAGTGGAGGAGAAACGGGAGGTTTGTCCATTTCCTGGGTTTCAGGAAGTGGGTTCGCGTCTGCGGTGTCTTCACCGGCGGCGAGGGCCTTGGCGATGGTGAGGTATTCCGGTGGGGGCAGCAGTTCGTAGTGCATGCCGGTGAAGACGCCCTTGTCGTCCTGGAGGCGTTTGCGGTCGAGGATGCCGCGTTCGGCGAGGCGCTTGAGGGCGGCGTAGCACTTGTCGCGTGAGAGGCCCTCGATGTTGGCGCGGAGGTACTCGACGTTGACGCGGTGGTCGCGTTTGTGCGAGAGCATCTGGATGATGATGGCGGTCTCATCGGCGGTGAGCTTCATCCGCGCGAAGGGCCGGGGGTAGCGGACGAAGAGTTCCGCGAATGTGCCCCAGGAGTCGTGGAGACCGATGGTGAAACCAGCGGTGGTCACGGTGTGGTCCTTTCCACCGCGCCAACGACCTGATCCGGTTGACGAGCATTGCTCGCCTCCGGTACCCTGGGAGCCGTACAGCATTAGCTACCCGTGTGTGTTGGTCCTTGCGCGGTGAGTTTCAGGGCCGGGAATGTAGGAGTTCCCGGCCTTTAGTTTTGCTTGAAATCGGTCTAATACGGACACAGTACACGTTAGTAGAACATAACGACTCCTCGTCTGTTTCGATGAGTAGTACAGCAGTGACTAGACGCTACTATGGGAAAGTGAGCTTGCAACACATGGGTACCGTTCAGCACCCGCCGCCGGTATGGAGTAATCCGCAGTTGCGGGGCATGGCCATGGGACGCCGGTCGGCCGTCGCGGTCTGCAAAGGCGAGAAGACGTCGATGGTGGTGCCGGGGATACTGCGCAACTGGCTGCCGAAGCTGGAGCCGGGAGCGCATCTGCTGCTGACGTTCAACGGACGCCCGCCCGGTGGGGCGGTCATCAAGGTCGACGCCTCGTGCTTCCACCCGGTCATCGGCACCATCCCCGGCTGCGCAGCGCGCCACGACCCGAATGCCGTCGACATCGAGGGCACGTGGGACCAGATCCTGTTCAAGGCCCTGTGCGGGGGTAAGGAGGCGGTCGCGCCCGAGGAGATGGTGCGCCGCGCAGGGAAGGGCTGGTACGTCCTGGACTTCACCGTGGTGCAGCGCCACCGCGAGTGGTGCGAGGCGATGGGGATCGGCGGCCCGGAGGCGGCGTGAGGGCATCATGTCCTTTCGGTGACACCGGACACGCCCTACGGATTTGACGAGGTACTCTCGTTTCCGGTAGAGTCGGCTCCGGTTTGTTTGCTACAACCAACCAGCCGGGGAGTACCGTCCCCGGCTTTCTTTTTGCTTGCGATCAGCCTACACGCCCAGCAGCGAAAAGCCGAGTCCGGCTCGCAACGTATCCGTCATGCGATGAGAACGGGTTGCCATGTCATATGCATTGCTCGGCACCGACATCCGCCCCTTCCCGCTGCGGTACCGAAGGGAGGCGCGCCGTGGAACCTACACCGGCTGAACAGCATCTCCCGCCCGTGCCACTGCGCGTGGGCAACGATGCCGCCATCGCCCTCGACGAGATGTGCAATCTGGGGTACGCCGACACCCGCGAGGAGATGGCGGTGGTCTGGATCGAGCGGTGGAGCCGCAATCCGGCGACGTGGCCGCGCTCTGAAGCCGACACCGTCCCCCGCATGGAGGGCGTCGCCACCTTCCACCACCCCCAGACCTACGAGCGCCAGCCAGTGGAGATGACGGTCATGCTCGGCGACGCGACCATGCAGGCGTTGCGCATCTGGGCTCGGAAGTCAGCGGTGGGCACCGAGCACCTGGCGTCGGCCGTCATCGACGAGCACGGCACGCACGTCGCCGCCTCCATCCACCGCCGCAACACCGGGCGCCTCGTCGCCAAGTTGCAGCCATGCTGGTGCGGCCAGCTGAACCGTTGGCACACAAAGTGAACACTCCACGCGCTCTGCTACGCTGAGTCCGCAAGGAGGAAGGATCTGACCTGGTGTCAGATGGGGATAAGTGGCCGGAGGGGGACCTCCGGCCACTGTCATTTCCCCACCTCACCGGCCGCTTCCCCGGCCTATCACCCGAAGGAGACCCCCTTGATGCAACGCACCTCTGCCCTGCTCTATGCAGGCCAGATCGCCACCGCCCCCCTCCTGCTCCAACGCAGCGACCCCGACCGCGCCTTCGAGCGCATGTACACGAAGATGCGCCGGGAGATGGACGGCTTCGCCTTCCTGGAGGAACCGGTGGCCGAGGGCTACCGGCGGCGTCTGCGGGCCTACGCCGCCACCGACGGCCTGTCTGGGCTGGGCTGGCGGATCGCACTGGAGACCACCGCCCACCGGATGGGCAACCGCAAGCGCGTGGCCAAGCTCCACGCCGCCCATCCCGAGCTCGTCGATGTGCTCGTCCAGGCGCCGATCATCGTCGTGGGGCTGCCGCGCACGGGGACGACGCTGTCGCACAACGTCCTGTCCTGGGCGAAGGGCTGCCGGGGGCCAGAGCTGTGGGAGATGTTCGACATGGCGGTGCCGGGCTCGCGCACGCGCGCGGAGGAGGCGAAGGTGCAGCGGCGGGTGCGGCGCACCCTGCGGGCCCATCTGAAGTTCTCGCCCGACTGGGACCTCATCCACCGCATCGACGACCCCCTGGCGGTGGAGGAGAACGCGTTCCTCCTCGACCACTCGATCATGGACCTGGGGACGGCGCCGATGCCGGGCTATTGGCGCTACCTCACCGGCGACTACGACGCCGGAGCGGACTGGCGGTTCGTCAAGCAGGCGCTGCAGGTGCTCTCGTACGGTCAGCCGCAGCGGCGGTGGGTGCTCAAGCACCCCGGCAACCTCTACCATCTCCCGGAGATCTTCGAGGTCTTCCCGGATGCGCAGGTGGTGTGGACTCACCGGGACCCGGTGACCGTGTTCGGGTCGATGTGTTCGATGGCCGAGAGTCTGCACCACCTCCACATGTTCGCCCACAAGGTTCAGCCCCGCGACATCGGCCAGTCGTGGCTGCAGGTGCTGTCGTACGGTATCGAGAAGGCGCGCAACGACCGCGCGGCGCTGACCGGCGGCGAGCGGCCCCGGGCGAAGCACGGGGCGGCGGCGTTCGTCGATCTGCCCTACGCCCGCCTCATGGCCGACCCGCACGAGGAGGTGGCCGCGCTGTACCGGCGGCTCGGGCTCGAATGGGACGACGCCGAGGCCGACCGGTTGAACACGGCCTTGGAGCGCCCCAGGGACGGCAAGGGACGCCGACACGAATACGGGCACGCCCGCTACGGCATCGACGACCAGCAGATCGACCGTGCGTTCGGTGACTACATGGGCATGGTGCGCACGTTCAACGCCTAAGAGGAAGAGGAACACCGTGGCGAAAAAGACGAAGGCGCACAACTGGTTTCTGATCATGCTGATGGTGCTGTTCGCCATCAGCCTGGGCACCTCGTGCGCCGCCCATCTGCTGGCGGCAGCGGGATTCCCGACGTGGTCGGCTCCCGTGTTGGTGGCCATGGCGTGCACGCCGCTGGCGTTCCGGGAACCGAACCCGGTCGTGGACGGGTGGCTGCAGTGGCGCGTGGGCACCTGGGGCGCGATGATCGTCGCACCGCCGGTGCTCCTGGTCGATGTAGTAGCGCCGCCGCTGCTGCCCTTCTGGTGGGGCGTGGGCGCTGTCGGCGCCACCTACATCGGGTCGGTGCTGGGGGTGGGCGCGGCCGTCGACTGGTGGGCGCGGCGGTGGTCATATCAGCAGGCCCAGCAGGAAGCCCAGCAGTAGGCCGATCACCGAGGTGAGGACCAAGATGCCCAGGGGTACTTCGGTGCCGCTGGGGATGCGCAGGCGCAGCCGGTGGCGAAGGCGAAGCCGGTCGCTGATTGGATACGGTGACGGTTTCTGGCTGTGTTGTCCCACGCGCGGAGTTTAACCAAGCATGGTGGCCAAAGCGGCAGTTGCGAACGCCAGGGCGAGGCCGATGATAACGGTGACGGTGAGGATGCCGACCATGGCGCCGATGAGCGACCACGCTATCCTGCAAAACAGCCCAATACGGTTCATAGATCTCATCATGTCACAGCCTTCGTGGGTGTTTTGTCTCCTTTTGTGAAGGGGCCGTTGCCATCTGCGCGGGCTAGACTCGCCGATATGAGCAGCACTGTTACCGCTTCCCAGCGACCGGAGACCCGCATCGAAATTCCACCCGAGGTCGCCGCCGCGCGCGACCTCCTCGAAGAGGAGTGGCTGACTCCTCAGGAGTTCGCCGCCGACCGCAGCCTCGGCTGGTACAGCCGCGACACCCTGCAGAAGGGGGCCAACGCCAACGCCTGCGGGCTCAAGGACGCCCGGCGCGAACGGGGCCGCAAGATCGTCGCCGGTCGCGAGCAGATCATCTACGAGTACCCGAAATGGCGCATCAAGAGATTTCTCAAACACGGGATGGACGGCTCACCACCAGGCCCGAGGCGGCGAGCCCGCCGAGAGATCCGCTTCATCGGTGACCCCACCGCCGACCAACTCGCCGCCATGACCGGCATGAACGCCACCCAAGTCCTCCACCAGGTCAACGAAGGCGACCTCGAAGCGGTCCTGCACCCCACAGAGGACCGCATCCTCTTCCTCGACGCTGAGTCAGCCCTGCGCTGGATCAACCGCCAAGCCCACCGCAACGCCATGAGGTGAGCGGGACGCTCCCGGCACGGATCGGGCCTGTTACTGCGATGACGGGCCCGATCCGCATGTGTAGGATCTTCATGAGTGACAAGCGGGGGAAGACCCTATTGTCCAGGTAAAACAACACAACAGAGGAGGGAGCATGAGCATGGAGACGGATGCTCAGGCTTACACCGGTCTGCCGCTGGCGATACACGCCGAGCGGGAGGCCATGATGGCATCGATCCACGACGGCACGGCCGTCCAGGTCGAGAAGTACCGTGCGGCGCTGACGGAGGCGGCCCGCACCGGTACGCTCAGCGACGAACGCGGCGGCCAGATCGCCGACGAGATCCTGCAGCTCGCTGCGGCGAGCTCCTCGGCGGTCGCGCTGATCGCGTTCGAGCGCGCGCTGCACAGCGCCCGACTCGGGGCGAAGCACTGGTCGAACAACAAGACCGACCGCGACAGCAAGGTGATGGCCCTCGAAAGCCTCGCCGCCGACGCCACCGCGCGCCTGCAGGTCGACCTGGCCTGCCTCGAATACTGAGAACCAGACGCCGGGCCCCCACTCGGGGGCCCGGCCCGAACGGAGGCACATGCTGTTCGTCCGCATCCCAGCCGCTTTCAGGCCCCACATCGCACCGCGACTGTTCAACATCGCTGACCCTGATCCCGACACCGGGAAGATGCATCCGCTCGCCGAGCACTACTGCCCGGTCTGCGATGAACCGCTGGCCGTTGACGGACGCATCGTGCTTGTCCCGATCGGCATCAGCCCCGACGACCGCAAGGACTCGGGTTGGAGCAACGCTGGCTGCGTTGCCGCGCATCTCGCCTGCACTGGTTACACCGAAGCCGAAGTCGAGCAGCTCCGCGAGGAGATGCTGCAGTCCTGAGAGGCAGTCACCATGGCCATCTTCCCGCCGCACCTGGGCGCCTCGGCCGCCGCCGAAGGCCTGCGGCTCAGCCCGTTCGAGTGGATCGAAAACGACCTCCCCGGCCGCGAAGCGGCCTCCGGAACCGCCGTCGTCGGCGACTACGACCGCCTGGAGGTCTTCCTCGACCGGTTCGTGGCCGATCGCATCGGCACTGACGGCAGCGTGCGAGCGCTCCTCGCCAAGCCTGACCCAGGCACCGTCGAATCAGTCCTATACTTCCCCGGTTACTACCTCGACGGGGAAAGGGACCTAACGTGAACACACCCGAGCAGCCCTCCGGCAGCGACCAGGATCGGAGGGCCATCGCCCGCGCGCTGGACGCCTCCGAACAGTACTTCGCGCAGCGCGACCGGATGAACGCTGTGGTGCACCTGGCGCCCGTACGCTATTCACCGGTCACCGAACTGGTGCAACAAGCCCAAGAAGCCGCCGCCCGGCTGGAGGCGGCAGCGGATGCCTGAGGACTACGACAGCGCCGCCGACACCCTGGCCCACAGCCAGAAGGTAGGAAGCTACCTCGGGACCATGATCGCCGATCTGCTGGAACGCTCCTACACGCACGACGCCTCGAAGCTGGCTGAACCGGAGAAAGCGGCGTTCGATCGCTGCACCGAACGGCTGCGCACCATGACGTACGGCAGCGAGGAGTACAAGGCCAGCCTCGCGGAACTGGGCCCGGCCCTGGAACACCACTATGCGCACAACCGGCACCACCCCGAACACTTCGAGGACGGCGTGCGCGGCATGACGCTGCTGGATCTGTGCGAGATGCTCGCCGACTGGTACGCCGCCAGCCAGCGTCACGACGACGGTGACCTGGCTAAGAGCCTGGTCATCCAGCAGGACCGATTCGCCATCGGCGATGAGCTGATGGGGGTGCTGGAGAATACGGCACGTCAGCTGGGGTGGTTGCAGGATTGATCGGCCGGGGCAGCCCGTTCGGCTGCTGCGGCCCGGCCGATGACCGATACGCGCAGCAGCCTAACGCCCTGCAGGGGCTCGGCGCAGCATCATAAACGCTATGGCCGATCATGCACCGTTGCCCGGACGCCGCGCCTGGTGGCGCCTGTGCGCGGGCATCTGCTGTGAAGGCGGCAGTGACAGCCGCCGGTCCACCCGCAAGCGACGCACGAAGCGCGTTGAGGCCCGTGCCGTCCGGCGCGAGATCGACGCTGCCCTGATTGAGAGGCACACCGATGCAACTGCACATCAACCACACGTACCTGTTCGTCCCCGAGGGGCGCCGGGTGCTTGAAGCGTTCTACGCGACCGTCAACGACGTCACGGCCCTGCGCGGTCCGGCGCTGCAGCGCGGGGGTCTGCGCGATCTGGTGCTGGAGCCCGACCCGGGCCGGTGCGCCCTGACGTTCCGGGTGCGGGTCGATACGTTCCCCTACCCCTCCCTCGCTGCCTGTGTCGACTCCGCGCACGCGCTGCTGCAGCTGCTGCCGATGACCTTCTTCAACGGCACCGACCTGGGTGGGATGACGATGAAGGTGGTCACTGAGTTCCGCGATGACCACAACGAGGTCGTCGCCACCAACCACCGGTCGCTCAAGGTGCTGGTCGCTGTAACCCCACCGGCGCCCGAGCACCCCGCTCCGGCTGCGTCCTGAAGGAAAGCGATACGCGATGCTGCGCATCTACATCGACGACTGCTACACCTTCCCTGAGGCGACGAGGGAGGATATCCAGCGGGGCTTCGACGACTTCGAGGGCACGCTCAAGGAGTACGCGACGTTGGCCGATCAGATTGGCGACCTCGACATGGGCGCTTGTCTGGGGAAACAACAGCTGTCCTTCCACGGCTTCATCGACCGACGCGAAGACGACTGGCCCCGCTACTACGTCACCGTGGCGTGCGACCTCATGTTCAAGTTCGCTGGCGGCCTCATGTACCGGTGCGACATCCCCCGCACGATCATGGGACGGCGTACCGAGATCAGCGCGGCCGACGGCTCGTTCTCGGCCGTCTCCGAGCTGAGCTTCACGGTCCCGGGCCCGTGAACGGGGCGGCGTTCCTGGACCTGGTTGCTCAGATCGAGGCCTGGGAGGCCACGTGGGCGCTCACGGTGAAGTCTGATGCTGAGCTAAATGCCGAGATGCGCGCTGAGCCGTTCTACGGCATCGTCCGCGACCAGCGTCTGGAGGTGCCGGTCCGGAGGCTGTGCCGCAAGCTGGCTCCCAATCACCGCCGGTGGCTGTGGGCGAAGATCAAGACGCGGCTGGCGGCCCTGGTTACCCGAGGGACTCCTCGTGAGGTCGAGGGGAGTCTGCGGCCGGGTGAGTGGCAGATCAAGATCCCCGCTGCCCCGTGCGGGTGGCTGAATTCCAACAAGAGCCTCGACCGCAACGTCGCCTCCCGGCTGCGGTCCCAATGGCGCCAGCACGTTTATGCGATCGCGCTCGGGGAGCGCAAGCGGCTCCCTCAGGGTCTGGAGTATGTCAAGGTCGACCTGCAGTTCCAGGTCAAGACCTATGGGCTGCGCGACAACGCGAACCTCGGTCCCACGGCGAAGCCGATCGTCGACGCATTCGGTCCCTCCCGGACCTACCAGGTGAAAGGCAAGTGGGTGCACGAGCCGGGCCTGGGGGTCTATGTGGGGGACGACCCCAGCCACATGGCCGCAGGCGGTGCGTTCCTGGACTGGTTCGACGAGGAGTACAAAGGACCGCTCGACGGCATCGTATGGATGCGCATCATCGACCTCTCCCCCCTGGGCCCGCGCTGATGTAGATCGCATTGGTGAACGAGGTACACATCTGCTTGCCCCTGTCGTACGATGACCGTCGGTGCCCAGACGCTTACGGCACCGAGTCGGAGGATGCATGTTCGATGAACTACACCGGGGACCCGGCGGCACGTTCACCATCGGTGGCGGCCAATTCGAGGCCATGACCACCGTCCGGTCGCACAGCGGCCTGCAGACGATGTGGGTCTACGGCCTGCATTGGCCGCACTGCTGTGAATGCGACGGCACGCACGCCCCCATCAGCTTCGGCGAAGGCCACTTCCTCGCGAAGTTCCACATCGCCAACTTCAACTTCTGGATGCACACCGGCATCGACGTGCGCGAAGTCGAAGGAGAGATGAACCGCTGGCTGGAATCAGGTGACCTACCTGACTGGGTGATCCACTCGGGACCGTTACCGTTTTGCCATGAGCGACAATCACATTGCATGGCCGCCGCCGGGCGCGACATCCGGCAGCGGCCCACCAGAACCACCTCTACGCGAAAGGCTCAGGTTCTGATGTCCCCACACTCTACGCAAGGCCGACACCGCAGCAAAGGCCCCGGTGTACTCGACCAAGGCATCATTGAACTGCGGCGCAGACGCCAGCGCCGGGGGCGCACTGCCCTCGCGGCCGGGTGCACTGTGGCCTACTTCCCGCACGGGGACCTAGTCATCCGGGTCAGCGCAGGCGAAGCAACCGGCATGGCCACTGAGGTGCTTCTGGACGTCGCCGTCGCCCCCGGGCCCGTTCCCCATTCCTTCATGGGGTGCGTGGATCTGCACTGGCGGGAGGTGGGCTACCTCTCTTACCGGTGGCTGATGCCCGCGTTCGGGTGGGATAACGGCGTGGTTCCGTGCTTCGAAGCGGTCGACGATGTGGCCGCGAAAGGCTTCGCCGCGTACTACCACCTGCACAAGGGATACGAGCTCAAGCCGGAGGACGGCATCATGCCCAACCCGGCTCCGATCTGGACGAACGTCGAGATCGCATCAACTTAACTCTGGGGTTGGGGGCTGGGGACTGGATCACCCCAGCCCCCTTTTTGCTGCCCGGGAACACCCCCACAGCAGAGTACATCAGACTTGATGTACAATCATGATATGAAACGACGTACGATCAGTATTGACGATGACGTGTGGGCTATCGCCATGGCCTCGGGGAACGCCTCCAAATACATCAGCGAAGCCGTCCTCACGCATGATCTGGCTCGGCTCCGCGTGGAGGCGGCGCGACTGGCTGACATCAGTGAAGCCACAGGTGACGGTCCGCAGTGGCGATCCGATGCGGCCTTGCGTGGACAGGACGCCGCATGAGTCCCGGGGACGTTGCCGAGCGCGCTGACCGGCCAGGAGCTTTCGTTGCCGTCATCTCTCGCGAGGTGGTGCCCGGTTATGTCATCGCCGTGCACATCGCCGTATCGGACGCTTACGCCTCGGCAGTACCCTCGCCGCTGCACACCATCGGCACCCGCGTGCAGGGGTACCTCATCCCCACCAACGCCAGCGTCTTCCGCACTGTCGACCTGCGTCATCCCGTTGACACCGTCGAGGAGGGACCGCTGGCGGCATGCCGAAAGCTGTTCGTCGCTGCGCTACTGCCGTAACCGCACACCACGCCGAGCAAAACTCGGACAAACCCGATGTCAGCTCCCAAAGGTAGTCTCATCGGACATGCGCATCATGCATGTCCGAAACTACCCAAGGAAGTCACATGGCTGGCGAACCCATCGTCGAATTCGTCGGACGCGTCGTCCGCGACCCTGAACTGGCCCACATCCCCTCCGGCATTCCCGTCGTCAACTTCTCCGTCGCCGTCACCCCACGGCTGAAAAACCAGCACACCGACGCCTGGGAGGACGGCACCACCCTCTTCTTCGACTGCGCCGCCTGGCGCGCCTACGCCGAGAACATCGCGCACACCTTTACCAAGGGCATGCACGTGTGGGTGCGCGGCCGACTGGTCGACGACTCCTACGAACGAGACGGCCAGACCATCCGCCGCTGGAAAGTCGACATCGACGAAACCGGCCCGGCCCTGCGCTACGCCACCGCGACCATCACCGACACCCCCCGCACCGGGGGCGGCGACACCCGATCCACCTACGTTCCAGCACCACCGCCCGTCCCCGGCGCGGGCGACAACTTCGGCGCACCGTTCTAGCCATGGACGCCTACCACCACCGCACCACCCGCTGGCGCTCCTTCGAGGTCATCATCGTCAGCGGCGAACGCACCTACTACGGCCGCCAGGTCGAACCCGACCGAGCCTTGAGCGAAGCCCGCTGGAAGCTCGCGCTTCACGGCCCGGCCGACCCCGATGACGTGAACGACGAGAACGCCCTCGCGCGCCTGATCGGCGGGCAGCCTCTCGTCAGTCACTGCGCCGATGGCACCACCGTCACCGTCGCACCGCTCACCTTCTGAAAGGAGCCCCCGTGGCCACCATCACCCGTGAAGTCCCCATGGACTTGACCGCACTGCCGATCCAGCAGTGCCCCCGCCTGAACATCTACGCTCTCATCTACGGCGAAGGCGGCACCGGCAAAGGGCAGCTCGCCCTGCGCATTGCCCACCGCCTGACCGCCCCTCACGGGGGCCACATCGTCGCCATCGAAGCCGACGGCGACCGCATGCGCCACCACGCCCGCCGCCCCGACGGCACCGGCTTCACCTGGCGGCCGATCAAGTTCCCCACTGCCAACCCTGACCGGCTCACCAAGATCGTCGGGGAGCTGGCCGACGCCGCCGCCGTGGCCACGGTTCCGATCGTGGTCATCATCGACGGCATGACCCGCTTCTGGAACGACCCGCACGGTTTCAAGGACCGCGCCGAGGAGTACGGCGGCACCACCACCGACGGCAAAGCCAAGCTGCGCGGCTGGGGCCCGGTCAAGGCCGAGGAGAAGGCCCTGTTCATGAATCTCCTGCGACTGCGCCAGCACGCGCATGTCATCTGCTGCCTCGAACAGGCCAACTCCTTCAACAAGCAGCAGGAGCAGATCGGTGTCAAGGTGGACGCCCGCAAAGGCATCACCCACGAAGCCGACTTCATCTTCCGCATGGACCGCCACCTCGCCCAGGCCGACATCGAGCACAAGGCGAACGTGAAACAGGGCGCTACCGACGTCCACCGCGCCATCGTCGAAAAGACCGCGCTGGTGAAACTGCGCCCCAAGGACGACGGCATGGTCGACTTCAAATACCCGATGCCGACCGGTACCGTGTTTATCGACCCAGGCCCCGAACTGGCCGACCTCATGCTCACCGAGCTGGACGGCATCGACAACACCCTCGAAGCCGAAACCAGCGCCTACCTGGAGCAGCTGCAGACCGCCGACCAGCACGTGCTGCGCGAAGCGTGGCTGTGGGTCCGCGACGGCGCCTGGTGGCCCGAAGAAGTCAAGGACACGGTAAAGACCGCCATCAACGCCCTCGCCACCGGTACCCCCGCCCCCGCACCGGCCGCTGCGGCGGATGAGGTGCCGTACGCGTGGGGCTCCCTCACCATCAATTCCCGTGTCGAAGAATGGATGGACGCGGCCGAAAAGATCCTCGACGCCGAACACGACGAACTGGAGAAGTTCGAGGCTCACGCCGCCCTCCACGAGCGTCTCGACGACGTCATCGGGTACGTCAACAACCGCAAGGAAGAGCTCAACGCCACGGACAGTGTCTCCGGCAGCGGCCAACCACACCAGGACCCTGAATGATCAGCCGAGAGCACGCGGTGCGCCACGCCACGGAGGCGTGGCGCACCGCCTCGCGCCGCAACCGCGAGCACTTCAACGACGGCAAGATCCACGCCTCGGCCCTGCACGAATGCCCGCGCCAAGTGCAGCTGCGGTACCGGCGCACCCCGGCAACCGACGAAATCACCGTGCGCCTGAACCTCCGCGCCCAAATCGGGACCGCCATCCACAACTACTACCTGCGGCTGCTAGCCGAGCAGTGGGCGGCCGACCCCGAGGTCGAGGAAGTCCTCATCGACGACGAAGCCCACAGCACCGAAGTGAGCGCCGGGCCCCTGGTCGCCCATCCCGACATGGTCGTCATCTTCACCGACGGCTCCTTCGCCATTCTCGAACTCAAAACCGGCGCGAAGTACATCGTGAAAGCCGCCAAGAGCGGCGAACCGAAACGCTCCCACCTCGACCAGTGCCGCGTCGGCGGCCTCCTGGCCGAATACCACACGGGCGCGCCCATGCGCGGCTACTGGATCTACTACATCGACATCGAAGACCCCGAGCACAACTGGGAGATGACCACCCGCGCCTGGACCGACGCGGAAGTCCAAGCGGCCACCGCCCGCTTCGAGCACGGGCTGTCCCTCGCCGGGGACGAGGTCGCACCGCGCTGGTTCGGCAAGCACACCTCCGACGCGTTCGCGCCCTACTCCCCGTGCATCTCCTGCGAATTCAAATCCGGCTGCCTGGGAAAAGACAACGCCGACCCCCTCCGGGACGAGGCGGCAACCGAACTGGTCGAAGCCGGAGCACACTTCGGTAAGCAGCTGCGCGCCGCCGAAGACGACCTCATGGAGTTCCTTCGCCTGCGCGCGAACGTCGACAAACCGAAACGCAGCAAAGCCCACGTCATGGAGGTGATCAACCACCTCGGGCTCGAAGAGGGACCCTACGACGCGAACGGCGCCGTCCACCAGTTGAAGTACCGGCCGGGGTACGACAAAGACGACGGACCCGCATCAGCGAAAATACTACGATCACTCGGAAAATACGTCCCGCAGACCCGCGTCGACGGGCACTACCGCATCGAATGACGAAGGAGCACCATGCCCCGCCCCCGCCCCCGCCCCGCCAAGAGCTTCGAAACGCGCTGGCTCGACGAGACCTACCGGGGGCGTGAGGCTGAACTCGTCTCTGTCCCCGAGATCGCCGAGATGGCGCGCCGCGACACCAGCACCGTCAACGTGTGGGCGCGCACCCATCCCCACTTCCCCAGGCCGGTCAAAGAGGTCATCGCCGGTCCCGGTCCCACGCGCTACTACGTCATCGGTGACGTCGCCGTATGGCTCCTGACCTACCGTTCAGCCGTCCTCGACGAGCTCATGGACGACCTCGACGCCGAAATCGACCGACTTACGGGTATGCGCGACCAGATCAGCGCCGCTCGGCAAGCCGCGATCACCGGCGAGTAATCCGACGATCAGACGCAAACCACTCATATGATGCGCGTATGGACAGCCCCGCCAAGCGCTTGCGACTTCCCGACGAGATCCGCTCCAAGACCATCGGGTTCTTCAACTGGTACATCAACGACATCCACATCCATCATCCTCCTTACATGCACCGCAAGCATGTTGAGAATGATGAGCTGTCCTATGACTGGCGCCCCCGCGACGGATTCAGCCGCCTGACCCTCACGCACCTGGAAACCGGTTACATCGCCATGAACGCATTTGCCTTCAGGGGCATACGCGGCACTGATCCGGACACGCTGCCGCCGCCGACCAGTCTGCTCCTCACCACCTGGTTCGATCTGTGCTCCACGCTCGAATGGATCTCGGAAGGTGCCCATGCATCGATGGCCGAGCAGATAAACGAGATCATCGCACACGATGTGCACCTCCTCGGCGAACCCCTATACGGTGAAAGAGACGGTGCGGGGCTGCCTCCCCAATAGGTTCGGTGCCGCACCGTCACTGACAAAACGCGACAAAGCGATATAGTGAGGGCATGATTGCTGCGCCTGACGTTTTCGCCACTGACACCGAGGGCACCTACACCTCCGATGTCACCGTCGACTGGATCGGCCGACACGGGACCCCGAGCCCGCTGTACCTCGGCCGCACCCTCCGCTTCTCCCCCGAGCGCGGCTGGGAGTTCGGACCCGCCAGCGCCGACGCCAAAGCCGTCTGGAAACCACTCGACGACGCCCCGAAAACCCTGCGAGCCGCCATGGGCAGCCCCGACGACCTCCCCACCATGGGTGAAGGCTTCCAACCCGACCGCGCCGCCTACTACGAACTCATCGGCCCCAAGTTCGCCAAGAACCCCCACGGCCTGGAACGGCCCACGATCATCCGCCACGGACTCGTCCGCGCCGACGAGCGCGACGACTTCAAGCACGTGCCCACCACGAGCCTGTGGGCGCTGGCCCGGAACTGGTTCACCGGCAACGACTACCAGGGGATTCTGTGGACATGGGACGACTCGGGCGATGAGTGGCCCCAGCACGCGGTCGTGCGCCGCGAGCGGATGCCACGCGTAAAGTGAGCCGCGCCGCGAAAACGTGACACGAATGCGGATTGCGTCAGGCTGTGATCATCAGTCACAATAGGGCCATGACGCCGACAACCACCCCGGCCCTGATCCGCGCGAGCTTCATCAGGGACTTTCTCGCTGCCGCCCTGGGTTGCGACGTCGCCATCCCCTCTCACTACACCGTGTCATCGATCGGTATCTACAACAACGTCACGGGGGAGCTGACCGAATGCGACACGACCGAGTTCTACGACGCGGTCGGCGCTGACGTCGGCGAGAACATCACCATCGAAGGCACGAAATTCGGGATCACCCGATACGGCATCATCCACAACGACCTTCCCTGACCGAGGGTTCCGGAGTCGATCACTCCCGGCGGCAGGCTCCGGACCCCTCCTCAACCGTTAGAGCGGCGCGTACATCACCAGGTCTTCCGGATTGGTGTAACCGTGGACGAATCCCGGGTACGCCCCCGACGCCGCCGATGGTTCATCGCGCCAGGCGTAGGCCGCGTAGGGCCCCCGCCAAGTGGCATCGGCGACCGACAGTGTCCGTGTCACCCCTGCCACGGTCACGATGAACGTCAGCTGGGACCCCTCCACGCGCACGGTCAGATCGGCCCACGAGTCAGTGGGCAACGCGACGGTGTTGCTCTCGGTAGCGATGGTGGTGAAGCCACCGTTCGTGAACCGGCGGATGGACAGCTGCCGGAACGACGTTCCCGTGCTCTGGGACGTCAACCGGGCCATGTACCCGTCCTTGACCGGGTTCGTAGTGCCGCTGGGGGTGGTGATGTCGCGGTCATCGGGGATCGCGAAGAAGATGCCGACCTCTTGGCTGGAGCTCATAACAGCGGCCGGATCGCGGCGTACCCGTAGTCGGATCTCGTAGTCGGTGGCGTTCGGGATCGGGCAGATGGTGCCCAGCAGCTGATTGGCCTCAGTAGGAATGAGTAGCCCGTTCCACGCATACCGCATCGGGAACCAGCGACCCGACAGGTCCAGCCGGGCGAAACCGCCGTGCCACAGCGAACGCTGGTCATCGGTGACGTGCGTCAACGCGCCGATGATGGCAGTTCGCGTACCCAAACCGGGAATGAGCGTCTGACGGTAGTTGAGGTCCCCGGTCTCCCCACGGGAGCCTCGGGCGTAGACCGCGTCCTGGCCTTCGACGGCCCGAACACCCAACGTAGTGAAATTGTGGGTCGTCCAGTACTGCCGCGAGGTCGTACGTGCCATCACCTGAAGTCCGGCGGCGACAAGCTCGGTGATCCGCGCATCGTTCAAGGTGCCGTCCATGCCGTCGTCGCGGATGGCCGAGACCCAGGTCGCCCCCGACGCGACGATGGTGGCGACCGGCTGAATGCCCGTCGCGCTCGCCTCCGTGATCAGGTTGACCGCCGCCGTGATCCCCGCTGCGGTTACAAGAGGAACCCACGTTCCTATCGGGGAAGGCGAGTCGTCATCGAGGTATCCGGGAACATTGATGATGCACCAGTCCTGGGCGCCCGCATCTACCACTGTCTGCACGGTAGTGACGATCGCTGCCTCGATCTCATCGGGTGTCACCCCATTGCGGTTGACGCGCAGGTCCACAACCATCCGGCCCCGGACGAGCCGCAGCATTTCTGCCAGTTGACGCCCGGTGTACTGGTTCTGATAGAACCCGGCCCAGCCCCCGTACGGGATCTGCAGCGCTGCGGGCGCATTGGAGTTGTCGCCGGTGGGGTTATCGCGGGTCCCGGCGTCGTAATTGATCGCGGTCATCGTCAACGACGACGACTGGCCCCATGTGATCGACCCGGGGTTGTCGGTGAAGGCGGTGATCGAGCTGCCAGCGCCTTGAATGGTTTCCAGCGCGACGCCGTCGGACCCGAGCAGCACGGTGGTGGAATACATGTCGATGCCGTTGGCGATGCAGTACTCGATGAGGTACGGCGACGTTGAAGGGCCGACACCGATACCGCCGCCGGTCGCACCGATGGCCTGCTCGGGCAGCGTCGCCACAGTGACAGGCCAGACGATCTCACCAGGCCCGGTGGAAGCGGGGGCGTAGAATCCGCCGTCGGTCCCAATGGTCGCAGTGTTTCCGGCGTCGGTGGAAATCTCCAAGTCGATCTGCCCGGTCGACTCGTTGAAGTCCAGGCCAGGACCGAGGTTGTCGGCAATGCACGTCATGATCGCGTCGCACGTGGTCGACATGGCCGTGTTGCATCCGCAGCGGGCCATCAGGACTGGTCCTCGTACATCGGCGACGTCGTCGCGAACAGTTCGTAGGCGCTGTACCCGTGCGCGAATCCGGCGTTGTCGGCAGGCGCGATGTAGTCGTCCTCCCACGCGTAGAACGCGTAGGGTCCCCGGTGGTCACTGTCGTTGATCGTGGCCGACAACTCCGTGCCGCTGACACCGACGCCGAGCGAGACGGTGGTTGGCGTCACGGTGATATTGAAGTTGATCCAACTGCCGATGGTGATGGTGGGGAAGTCCATCGAAGTGTCCAAGACGGTGAAGTTCCCGTTGTTGAACTTGCCCATCGTGACCAGGCCGGGGTTGGAGGTGCCGACGCGGATGTTGAACCAGTACCCATTGACGTGTTCTGGTCCGTCATCGGGTTCGAAGTAGGTGATGTCCCGGTCGTCGGGTGAGTTGAAGAAGATGCCCAGCTTGGGTAGCGCCCCGGCGGGTGCGCTGGCCTGGGTGGGGTCGACGCGGAACCGGAGGCGCAGCCGGTAGTTCGCGGTGACCTCGTACGGGCACAGCTCGCCGAGTAGCTGCGAGTGCAGGTGCGCACCGATGCCGCCTTCCCAACCGAACTGGGCGCTGAAGTTCCGGCCAACGTCCGACTGGCGTGCCCAGCCGATATCGGAGGGGTCCATACCGAGGTTTGTACGGCGCGTCAGCGACCCTTCCATCATGGTGCGGGTGATGAGCCCGGGGATGACGATTTCTTTGCGGTAGTCCAGATCGCCCGCTTCACCACGGGCACCCCGGGTGTAGACCGGGGAGTCCGACGAGACCGCGCGGACACCCATGTCCCACAGCTGTTCGGCATCCCACTGCCGTGAGCTGCGGGGTTGCACATACACCTGAAGGCCCGCGTCAAGGAACGTCTGAATTCGTGCGCGCGAGGTACCACCGGTACCGCCTTCGGCTTGAGCGAGGCGAACCCATTCGGCGCCGGTTGCCACGACTTCGGCCGGGGTCACGACGAAGCCTCCAGCGCTGTCGTCGAACAAGTCGACGACCGGGGTGATCCCGGCGGCGGCGATATCGCCGACCCAGGTGCTGATCGGACTCGGGATGATGTTTCCCGCGCCGTCGTCGATATAGCCCGGGACGCCGCACAGGGTCCAGGCTTGCGACTGCGCCTGGAGGATCGCCCGAGCGGCACCGGCCAGGTGCCGTTCCGTATCGGACTCGATCTGACTTCCGATGACCGGCAGGTACACGACGGCCCGAGCAGCGACTTTGAACAGGGCATCAGTGAGCGTCATGGGGGTGAAGTTGTTCGCGTAGAACCCGAACCACCCCCCGTCCGGGCTCAACAACACTGCCGGAGCCCCCGAGTCGCGGCCGGTCGGCGTGTCACGCGCGCCCGCGTCGACCAGCAGGCTGGGCAGCTGCACCGAACTGATCAACTGGGTGTCGATAGTCGCGGGGTTGTCGGTCCGGTTCTCCAGGTCCGCCCCCGGGCCATCCCAGCGGGCGATGGAGACGCCGTCAGCAAGGGCGAAGTTGGAGATGTTGATGATGTCGAGCCGGTTGGCTACCGCGTAATCTATGCCCTCGGGGGAACCGAACGGGGTCATCGAGCCGCCCCCGGTAGCAGCACCACCGGCCGCACGAACGGGAAGCCCGGCGATCGTCCGGCGACCCGAGGCCGGATCGGGAACGGTGTCGCCGCCGGGAACATAGATGCCGCTGTCGGAACCGAAGCTGGCCGCGTTGCCCACGTCGCCAGAGATCCGCACCGACAACAGGCCGGTGATGCTGTCGTACCGCAGACCCGGACCGAGATTCGCCGCCACGCACAGCACGATCGCGTCGCACGTTGTCGCACTAGCGGCGTTGCAACCACATCTCGCCACGATTCCCCCAAAACGGTCAACTAGAACAAATACATCCTCTCATCAGTAGCGCAAATCATCCATGCCCGGCACGAAATAGCCCAAAACCCTGACTGGTTCGTAGGGTGTAGATTCCTCATGTTCGCATCAATATTTATTTGCTCATGTATTCACATGATCGGAAAGGTTCAGCATGTCCTCTAACCTCTTTGTGCGCCCCCCTCGGGATGCCTTCCTCAACGGCAAGGGCGGCTCGGGCAAGACGTTCGGCGTCGTCCAGATCGCACACGCCCTCGCCCGACGCAACAAGCGCGTGCTCGTCGTCGAGGTCGACCCGCAGGACGACACCGCCGACCGCTTCGACGCCGGAGACCCCACGCGCCTGACCATGGCCGAAGTGCTCGACCACCACAACCCGCGCCCCATCACCGACGCCATCACCGCTTGCGGATGGGATGTCCCCGAAGCCTCTTACATCCACGTCGCCCAGGGTGGCTACATGCTCGAAGACCGGCTTCACGAAACCGACAAGGCCGGTGCCCAGTTCCGTCTGCGCCGCGCCCTCGACGCCCTTCCCGCCGACATGTACGACCACGTCCTGCTGAACGCCGACCCGAGCCTGGGACACCTCGTGCAGAACTGCATCGCCGCGCTCGACGGCGAGGAGGACCGCGTCTGGATCACCGTCATCCCCGAACGGAACGAGATCAAGGGGGGCCTGCGCATGGCCACCTTCGTCTCCAACTTCCGTCAGCACCTGATGGTGCCGAACCTGAAGTTCGGCGGGGTCATCATCAACAAGGCGGACATCCGCCTGAAGCTCCACAACCGGTACATCGAAGAGATGCCCATCTCATTCAAGGCGATCGACCAGGGCGCACCCGTGCCGGTACTCCCCCACGTCATCCCCTTCCGCGCCAGACTGGCCGAGACCCAATCGGAGAGCCTGCCGATCACCTCATTCCGTCCGTCCGAGCGCGAAGGTGTCATCGAGTCCATCGACGCGCTGACTGACGTGGTCATCTCCCGTGGCATGGAAGAGCAGGAGGAAAGCCCCAATGGCGCGTGACAACATGAACGTCCCGGCCCCCCCTCCCCCGCAGATCCCCCCCATGTCGGAACCGACCGACAGCGCCGAACCCCCAACTGTCGAGGTTCGAACCGAGGAACCGCAGGCAAGCGAGCAGCTGAAGAGGGATAAGAAGTCCGGTTCGTCCAGTAGTGCACGCACGCGTGCACGCACGAACGGACAAACGTCAGAAAACGCTGCTAAGAACACTGCCGCTGAGATCATCGGCATGCTTGACAGCGTGCGTGCACACCACGGTCACCCTCAGCTGGAACGTTCGAGCGTCAGCCACCGGTGGCCTGTGTGGGTCATCGAGACCATCGGTAAGAAGTCGCAGGTGGAGAAGCGCCCGGCTGCCGACATCATCGCGGAAACGTTCAAGCGCGGTCTCGCGGGAGATCCCTACGCCGAGTACTACTACGGTGAAGCTTGTGAGCGTGTCAACGCCAGGGAGAACGATTGGGGATCTGGTGAAGAGAACGACGATTGAGCTCCCCGATCAACTCCACACGGATCTCAAGGTGATGGCGGCTGAGACAAAGCGCCCGATGAACGCCCTGATGGTCGAAGCGCTAGACGTGTTCGTGAAGTCGAAGCGTCAAGAAAAGAACCCATAGCAAGACCTTCGAACGGACCCATCCGCGAAAGCGGGTGGGTCCGTTCTTGCTATGGCTCTACCCCGGTAACGTCCGACAGCGTCGACAGTTCCACGGCAACTTCTTCGCCTTCCTCGGTGTTGGCACCTGACGGTGTCCACGTGACCTCCACCCCCAGGAGCCGCATGCCCTGTCGGATGGGCCTACACAGGCCTTCCTCGGCGAAGAAGTCGAATCTCAGGCCCGGAACGAGTTCGGGCATTGTCAGCGGTGCGGATGGGGAGAGCTGGGCCGTGGTCGGCAGCAGGATCTCCGACGGCGGCGGGTTGCGTCCCCAGACGGCACGTTTCGCCGAGGACAGGACGTCGCCTACGTCTGCGTTGTTGTCCTGGACCCGGTTAAGCACGTCAATGCGTCCGTACCGTGTGCCGGTGACGCCGAAGTTCTGTGTGATGCCAGGCCAGTACTCGTTGGTTTCCAGGCCCCGTGGTTCAGTGTCGTCTTCTTTCTGGGTGGTGGCCCAGCCTCTGGTGGCGGCTTCGTTGCCATTCGAGCGGGCTTCGGCCTCGCCGATGAGGTGATGGGTGTTCAGTCTGGCGTAGGTCTGGTCCTGGGTGGTTCGTCGCCGCTGCAGACGGAGGGACCGGTTGATGACGGTGAAGTCCAATCCGTACGACTGTCCCAGGGCACGCAGCAGCTCCCCGACAGTAGCGACCTTGGCGCCCGGACGGTAGTTGATGGTGTCGTCGGGGTCTGTGACGGTTTCGACCACGATCTGCGGCAGGATGAGGGTGTCGTCGAGCGGGTCGGAGAACGCTGGGTTGAGCAGATTTCGTTCGATAATGTCGAACGCGATGTCGGTGACGGGCATCTCCAGGTATTCGAGGTCGAAGTTGTTGACGGTGTCTTCCAAGCGCTGGATGACGTCGCGGGCGTTGATCTCTTTCACGGTGGAACCCGTGGTCTCGATCGCCTGCATCACCTCGCCCTCCCACACTTGGACGTCGTCACGCCAGATGCGCAGCTGCGCCACGCGCACCGAGTTGGCGACGATGTCGAACAGGCGGCAGCACTCCGGTGACGCTTGGTTGAAGTCGAGCGTGATGATCGCTTCGGAGAAGGCGCGAAGCCGCCGGGTCCAGGTGACCTGGGTGATGCCTTCAAGGACGCCGATGAACCGCATCTCCGGTACCGGCAGCGGGTTGTCGTTGTTGTCAGTGCGTTGCAGGAGGTAGACCTCCACACGGTACTGCCCGGCGCATCCCAGCAGCGGCGATAGCGACACCATCAGGCGGCTTCCCATCGGGTGTAGAGGGCGACGTCGACTTGCGCTTCGATGTCGGCGCCGACGGCGGCGAGTACTTCGACGCAGAGTCCGTAGCCGCAGGAGAACGTCGGCCAGGAGAACGTGCGACCGCCGGGTCCGTAGAGTGCCGGGACGTCGACATCGCCGCCGAGGCATACGGTTTGGGCGCGTGAGACGCGTCCGTCGATGACCGTCTCGCCCCCGGAAGGAACGAACAAGACCGTGATGTCGGTGCAGGCCATACACGGATCGACCGCGATCAGATCGGTGCAGTCCAGACCGAGCGGGTTCTGGTAGAACCGGATGGTCACGTTGCGCAGGTCCGCGTCTCCGGCGCGGATGCGGATCACCGGCACCAGCTCCAGCCAGGAGGGGACACTCGTGCCCTCCACAGACGCGATCTGGTGGTAGGCCTCGAAGTCTTCGACCGGGTAGCAGGCGTCCAGGGGCGCCTCGGGCACTTCAGGGATGATCGGGCGCGGGCATTCGGGATCAGTCGCGCACGGCGTGACAATCGCGCAGTTCTCGTAGGCGTCCAGCAGGTTGACGGTGGTCCGCTCCGCGCTCGCCGCGTTGAACACCAGGTTGATGTCCGCGTCCTGGAACAATCCGACATTGCGGCTTCGCATGACGAACTCGACCTCCCAGAACGTCACCAGTCCTGAGCGCCAGATCGACAGGACTTGCGGGCGCTCCAGCGCTGAGACGTCCACGAGCGTGCGAACCGGGTCGGGTGCGGTCGCAGTCGGGCATGCCACAGCGACGCACATCTGGCCGCCGATGCACGAGCCTGTGGGGCAGTAGGAGCCGGTGAGTGCCATCGACAGCCACGCCAAGCCGTACGACACGGCGGCTTCGGACAGTCCGGCGAGGATGACGCGGATGGTCATGTCGCGGACGATGACGCCGTCGACGACCTCGGAAGGATGCATCCACAGGCCCTCGATGTCGACGCCGCCGATGCCGAGGAATTCGGCCGACACCGGTACTGCCAGGTCGTACCAGGGGGCGACATCGGCCTGGGGGGAGATGAACGGGGGGTCAGAGACTTCGGCGACGAGCTCGGGGCACGGCACGCAGATGGTGACCGCCCCGGGGTCGCACGGGCTGTGCGCGAGGTAGGCGGCCAGACGTGCGGAGTTGATGACCTCGGTGCCGTCGAAGCTCATCCATCCGGCGCGGTCGGTTATCATGAGAGTCGCTCCAATCCCCGGCCGCCCATGCGGCGCTCGATGATTCGCAGCGCCTTGCGAGCGACCTGCTCGGGATCGGCGTTTTGGGAGTGGACGTGCATCTCACCGACGACAGGACCGGCTGGTGTGCCGCTGATGGAAGCTCCACCAAGAGCGCCTTGGGCAGCGAGCAGATCGATGAGTCCCGACTGCTGGGCGAGTTCGGCGGCGCGCTGGGGCCGGGTGAGGGGGATGACGACCTCGCGTCCCGCTTCGCCGATGAGCGCGGCGGTGGGTCCGTTGACGATGCCGCCGTTGGCGAACGGGTTGAGGTCGATGTCGCCGAGGTTCTGGGCGGTGTTGATGGCGTCCTGGACGAATCCGACGATCGAGTCGACGATGCCGGAGATGGTGTCGCGGGCGCTGCGCAGGCCGTCCAGCATGTTGTCAAAGACGTCACTGATCGTGTCGCCCATGTTACTGAAGAAGTCACCGATGTTGCCTGCCGCGTCGGAGACCACGTCGACCACGGTCTCGATCAGGCTCTCCATGAGGTCGAACCGGTTTTTCCACAGATTCCAGAGAGTGGTCACTGCGTCACGGATAGTGCCGAATCGCTCGGTGACCCCGCTGCTGAGCCGACCGATCCACTCGATCAGCGGCTCAATCGCGGTCTCCCAGAACAGCTTCAGGATCGCGGTGCTCTCCTCGAACCACGGAATGACGTGGTCAGCGAGGATGTCGGCCAGGAACCCGAAGGCGGCGGTCAGCGGCGTCAGCGCGGCACCGATGATCGCGCCGATGATCTCGGCCAGGAACTCGATCACGGGCGTGAGCAGGCCCGCGATCAGCGTGATCAGCGTGGTGATCGGCTCCAGGATCGCCGAGAAGAGCTCCAGCAGGGGAGCGAGGACGAGCCCGACCAGCTGCAAAACCGGACTAAGTGCCTCAATAATGGGCAAAAGCAGGGAAATGATGGGAACGAGCAACGAACCGATCACATTGACCAGTTGGAAGAAAATCTCAATAATTGGGGTCAAAACGGGCAAAAGCGCCTCGATGATCGGCATCAAGGCCTCCGCGAGCGCGGCGACGAGCTGCAGAATCGGCGGCAGCAGGGTCGCGATAACGCTTGCCAGCCCGGCGCCCAGAGCCTCGATCACGGGCGCGAGCGCCGTGACCAGCCTGGTGAACAAATCGGCAATAAGGGGCAAAACTGGAGCTAGGGCGCCTGCGAGCGCCTGCACGATCGGCATGATCGCGCTTGCCAACACTGAGAGGATCTGCGCACCGAGGGTGACGACGATCCCGATCAGCTCGCCGATCACAGGGAGTATCGGTGCGATCGCTGTCAGTACGGCGCCGATGGCCGCGCCAAGGGGGGCGAGGGAGGGGGCAATGGCTTCAGCGGCGGCGGCGATCCCGGCGAAGACCTCGACGACGCCGGGGCCGAGGGCGAGCAGGGCCTGCCCGAGTCCTTCGAGGACGACCGACAAGCTGGGGCCCAGCGCCTCGGCGATCAGCCCGACGATCGGGAAGACGAGGCCGAGCTGGGTCACCAGGGTGGCGAAGACGGGCGCTAGGGCCTGCACGGTGGTGCCGATGGCCGCGAACACGTTTGCCAGGGCCGCTTGCCCCTCGAACGATTCGAAGGTGGTGCGGACGACTTCGAGTCCTTCGCCGATGGCGCCCAGCGCGTCGACACCGGCGAGCTCGGCAGCTGAGAAGACTGCCTGGAAGATCCCGGCGAGACTGCCGACTACCCCGGCGAGCTGCTGAAACACCTGAATGGCGAAGTCGAAGGCGGCCATGGCGTCGCCGGAGGCGACGACCTGCTCAGTCCAGGCCTGGAACTGGGCGCCGAGCCCGGCGAGGGGACCGGCTGCTTCGGCGATTCGAGGCAGGAAGGTGTCGGCCAGGAGGCGCATCGCCTCCAGGAATGGCACTGTGGACACCGCGAGCGCGTCGAAGATGGCGGAAAGCGTCGCGAACGTGGCGGTAACGGTGCCAGCGGTGGCGCTCTGGGCGAGGAACTCGCCGATCCCGGCGACGATCCCCCCGAAAGACGCGGCAGCGAGGTTCAGGCCCTCGCTGAGGGGGCCGAGCAGGTTATCGGCAACGGCAGTGATGGTGCCTGCGAGCTGGGAGAACAGTGCCTCCTGCGCGCCCAGGCGCATGTCGGTGAGCGCGGGGGCGATGGCCTGGAACTCGCGGGCGACGCTCTGGGCCGCTGGAGCGAGGCCTTCAAGCGCCTCTTCGAAGGCGGCGGTGTCTTCGAAGGCCGCGCCGATAGCGGCGCCGAAGCCGTTGAAGGCGATGGCGACGGTGGCGACACCGGCGCCTACGACGTTGAGCACGGCGGGGAGTGCGAACAGGGCGCCTGAGAGCGACTCCAGGAGGCCGACCACGACCAGGGCCTGAGCCGCCATGGAGATCATCTCGCTGGTGGCGTTGCCCAAGATTCCGGCCAAGGCTTGCAAGGGCCGCAGCGAGATGGACGCAAGTGCGGTGCTGAGGCCGCGCAGCCCGGCGGTGAGGCCTCGGGTCATGGCCGATCCGAAGCGCGCGCCGATGCTCTGGCCGCGCCGCTGCGTCTCCTCCTCAGCTCCATCGCCGACACCCCGGCCGAACAACTGGCCGATGCCCTGGCCGATGCGTGCCCAGGGGATGAGGTTGAAGGCCCGCTGGACGCTCTGCGCAGCGGGACCGAACGCACGGGTGGCCGCTGCCTGAATACGTGGACCTGCACGGTTGATCGCCTGCGTGATGTTGTTGACGGCCGTCGTACCCGCTGTGCGCAACCGCAGCAGACCGCGCCCGAACGCATCACTGGCACGGGTGCCGAACGCCTGGAACAGCGCCGGGAGGCGACCCAGGGCACGTCCGATCGGACTTTCCAGAACATTGGTGATGAGCGCACCGATGCCCGCCATGCGCTGGAAGAACGCCTCGCGGGCCAGGTCGCCTGCGGCGCGGAACAGCGCGGGAAGCCTGCCCAGTGCCCGGCCGACCGGGCTCTCGATGAAGTTCGTGATCCCGGCGCCAATGCCCGCCATACTGCGGAAGAACGACTCGCGCGCCAGGTCACCGGCCGCGCCGAAGAGCTGCCCGATGCGGGTGGCGGCGCGCCCGATCGGCCCTTCGATGATGTTCATGATGCCCGCGCCGATTCCGGCCATACGCTGGAAGAACGCCTCACGAGCGAGGTCGCCTGCGGCGCGGAACAGCGCCGGGATGCGACCCAGTGCCTGGCCGACGGGGCTGTTGATGAAATTCGTGATGGCCGCGCCGATTCCGGCCATCTGGCTGAAGAAGGCGTTGCGGGCTGCGGCTCCGGCAGCGGCGAACAGGGGTGCCAGACGCGACAGCGTGGCGTTCAGCGCCCGGCCGAAGAGGTTCCCGATCAAGGTGCGTAGGGGGTTGACCACGGCGTTCTGGAACGCGGTGACGATGCCACGGCCACCCTCCACGAAGGCAACGCGCAACCCCCTGGAGACCAGCTGCGCAGCCCCTTGGAGGCCTTGGACGATGGCGAGGTTGAGGAAGCCGAGGATCTGGATGCCGCGCAGCCCTCGGCGCAGGGCGGTGCGCAATCCGTCGGTGAAGGAGACGCCACCTTGCTGGCCTGCGCGGCGAAGACCGCCGGTGAACTGGTTGCCGATGTTCTGGTTGAAGGCGTTGGTGAACTGCTGGGCAGCTTGGGCGCCGATTTGGCTGAAGGCACCGCGCAGTTGGCGCCGCAGGTTGGAGAGGAACCGGGAGGTGTCGGCGACAACGCGAACTTCTGCAGTCGCAATTACTGCCATAACCCCCCCAAGTTCTCATTAGATCACAAATCGGGCATACGGGTATTATGGTACGTCTTGTGGTTAGTTAAGCCATCCAATCGGGGCTCACCCCCGGCGCTTCCATGGGCAACACCCCCGGCGTCGTCAGCTGCGCCCACATCTCCAGCCGCTTCTCCTCCTTGTCACCGGTCTGCACCAGCCACGTCACCGCCGCCGCGCACCAGTCGGCCGCGCTCGCCGTGGCCAGATCGATCCGCAGGTTGCATACCGACCACATGCGAAACGACGTGAGGTAGTGCCGCAGCGTTCCCAGCGCGCGCGAGGCCACGAAGAACGGGAACCCGTAGAGATAGAGCCCCAGCGGCTGCGCGATCACGTGCAGCCGCTTCCAGCTCATCAAGTCCTCGGGGTCTTTCAGGCGCTCGTACATGCGCTCCTTGTCCACCGTGACCAGGCCGTCGGGCATGAGATGGCGCCATCCGTAGGAGGCACCGATGTCCAGGAGGCGCTGCGCGCCTGGAACCGGCAACTCGAAGTCCTCGTCGTCGATGCGCAGCAGCACGCGGTCGGGCGAGATCCCAGGCATGTGGACAGTGGTGGCGAACGAGGAGATCAACGACGGCGACCCGAACGGCGCTTAGGCCGCATGTTCGTGTCGGTGAGCTCGCCCATCCAGTCCTCGACGGCCGTGTTCATGATCCGCAGCAGCTGCTGCCTGGGCACCGGACGGGAGTTGTCGCGCGGGCGGGCGGCGGTGGCCCGCAGGAGCACGCCGAGGCCGTCGTCGATCTCGTCGCCGTTCTCGTCGACGGCGCGCCGGAAAGTGCGTTCGAAGAAGTACTCGAAGAGGTCGGTGGGGCTGACCTCGTCCATGCTCATCTCGGCGATGTCGAACAGCACGGTGTCGTCGTCGATGCCGAGGGTGTAGATGTTGCCTTTGAGCTGGAACACGAATTCGGCGTAGGAAGTCTCGGGAACATCGTCGAGGTTGATGTCGAGAATGGGCTGCGGCCGGATGGCCCGCTGCGGCTGGGCCCCGTTCTGCGGCTGCGCGGCGGGGCTGGTCTTGGCGTACTGCTTCTGGGCATCGGCCAGCGGACGCGAGGTAAACAGATCATCAGTCACATAAAGGATCTAACCCTACTAATGCGACTAAATCAGACATTTGGGTTCCGGTGTGTCACGGTCCCGACCCGATGTTCCGCACCCCCGAACCGGGCGTGATCACCCACCGCTGGCGCCCCGACGTCCCCCTGATCAGGCCACGCAACATGAACGGGTTTGCCGGTTGTCCTTTCACCGACCGCCGATACAGCAGCGCACCATCTCGTTTGCCTTCGAACCGCAGGAACCGCTTCGTGTTCGGCGTGATCGGTCGTCCCCGTTTGCCATAGATCCCGGTGCCGATCTGCACCCACAGCGCCGCCTCGTCGAAGTTCATAACGCGGCCCATGATGTACCGGAAGGGCCGCACACGCAGCGCGAACCCGTAGCTGGCCTTCATGTCGCCGTCCTGCACAGGGGTCTGCTGCACGCACATCGCCCGCACCCGCTGCGACGTCAGCACCACCAACGACGCCACTTCGCCCTGCGGAGAGTTCAGCAACCGGTTGGCTTCGGCCATGTTGATGTCGACGCGCGTTACGCGCAACCGGATGACCATTAACCACCTCCGGCTGGACGCGAAATGAAGACCTCCTCCGCAGGTTCGTTTCGCCAGGTGACCACGGCGGTCTGACCACTCGGGTCGGCAGGATCGGCATCGACACCGGCGACCAGCTGCGCCACGGGCTCTTCGACGATGAGCGGCGCGTTGACAACGAGCGTCAAGATCGAACCGGCACACCCTCCGGTGGGCCCCAGTGGCAGGATCTGCGCCGCGATCACCGAGATAGGCAGGTCGAAGGGCACCGGAGTGGGCGCCTCACCGACCAGTGGCCAGCAGCACAGCACCTGCGCGAGGGTCGCCCGATCAGCGACGAGCAGATCCCGGTCGGCGTCGTAGGCCGCCGGTGATGGTGCATTCCCGTTGTCGTCGGGGATGGCGGTGATGCACCGGTAGATGCCCAGCTCGATCTGCGCCTGCCAGGAACTCGCGCACGGGAGGCCACCGAACGTGATGTCTTCGGGATCGACCTCGATCGCCTGCGAGATGCGGCGAACCCAGACTTGACCGTTCTCTCCGGCAGTGTTGGCTTGGCAGCGGTCCCCGACTGGCGGCACGTCACCGCCGAAGTGATGGCACTCGCAAGCTGGACGCCCTTCGGTGCGCAGCATCGAGCACAGGCACGACAGCAGCTCGTCTTCGAGGTAGTCCAGGACGTTCACGCGACGTCTCCCTTGGCGCGGTGCACGATGAAACGCACCGCCCCGATGCCCAGCAGCAGCAGCGGCCATGCCAGCGCATAGATCAGGGCGAAGCCGACGCCCATGAATAGGCGCGCGGGAGTGGTGACGTCGAAGCCGCTGGTGACGGCGTTGCGGTAGAGCATGCGTGCGGTGAACAGCATGGCAACGGTGTAGACCAGACTCACGATCAACGGGATCATGGCGTCACCGTGCCGGTGCGCCAGACCTGCGAGGTGTCGACGTCGGGCGACCACACGGATGGGTTCGAGGTGACGCCGTAGGGGTTGATCGAAGCGATCCATCGATCAACCCGGGCGATGCCGGTGAAGTGGATGACGCCGTCTTCCCCGGCCCCGATGGTCGAGTCCAGCTGCATGTTCAGCCCTTCACGGTTGATGCTGGTGACGCCGGAGGGCAGTGTGCCGCAGTCGCCGCCACTTGGTGGGCATTCTTGGAGTCGGCGGCAGGCGAGGATGCTGACGGCGCGGATGGCGTCCAGGCCTGGCGGAATGCCGCGCAGGTAGGTGACGACGAGACCGTCCTCGGTGCAGTAGTCCTGGCAGGCGGGCCAGCATCCGCCGCAGCGGGCGAGCCGGTTGTTGGTGAGCAGCTTCCACTCATCGCTCTCCAGGGCGACGCCGTCGACGGTGACCGACTCAATCGAGTACACCGGCCCCTGGAGGGTTACCGTGCACAGCTGCGAGCACGAGCACGTATCGCGGCATCCGCACTTGGAGTTGAACCAGGCGCCGTTGACGTCCCGGTAGGGACGCATCCAGTACGCCTCCAGCGGGCGCGCCACGCACTGGTCCAGACACGGCAGCTCAGTGGTCCGGCACAGCCCGATGACTCCGGCGACCGCGCGCCAGAGCTCGACCGTGGCCAGCCACTGAGCGTCATAATGCGCGGGGTCCCACTCGGCCGGGTCGGCAGGCCACCCTGGGCAGCACACAGGGTTGATCGGCCACGGCTCGCACGGGTACAGCGCGTTTCCCTCACCGTCCGCGACGGTCGGCGCGACGTTGATGACCGGCATGACCTATCTCCTTACGGGGTGTCGAACTTTCCGGCGGTTTCGAAGATGGCTTGCGCGGGGTCGGCGAGGCTGGTTGCGGTCCGGATGACGCAGATGTGCCCCAGCAGGGCAGCGGCGTTCATGAGCGGGTTCTGCACGAACGTGCCCGAACCGATGGCGTTGACGGCTGCGGACAGCGACGCATAGACGCTCTGCCCGTACTGGATGGCGATCTGCTCGTTCGCGGTGTTGTTCGCGAACAGGTACACGCGGTGAATCGTCGCGGAGTTCGCGCCGCCGCCGATCGGCGTGATGACGCCTGCGTTGTCGTAGTTCGCGACGTCGATGGTGTTGCGAAGCAGCCCGAACGGCGTGTTCGGGTCGCGGGTGGCGTACCGGAAGTTCGCCGGGGTCTGCGCCATCGTCGTGTTCACATGCGGGTCGTTGGTCTGCACGGGGCCCATGAAGTGGTTGAACGACTGGGCGAACATCGTTCCAGCCGTTTGGTTGATCATGAGGTTCGCGCCGTTGGCAGAGATGATGTTCCCCGAGATGTTGAACGCGCCGAGCGAGTTCAGCAGGTCGGACAGTTGGTTGGCGGGTTGTTGCAGAATGGTCTGCAACGTCTGGTCGACGATGATGACGCCGCCGACTTGCGCGGTGATACCCAAGAAGATGTGGGTGCGACGCTGCGAATTCGTGGGCGGCGTCGCCTGCTGCGTAATCACCTGGTTGACGTCCATCAACCACGCCGTTGCGGTCCGCGAGAGCGCGCCCGCGTCCATCTCCACAGTCCCGCCGGGGTATTCGATGCGGGTGATGGCAGGATTGAACGGATCGATGTCGAACGACGTGATGTACCCGACCAGCGGAGCGATATCAATCGCCGAAGAACTCACACCGTTGACGTTCAACTCACCACCGGCAGAGACGCCTGTCGACAGTGTGGATGCTGCCGCCTTTTCCGTGACCTCGATGGCCGCTTCCAGCGCGGTGATGTCTCCCTGCGCGGTAGCCATGTCGCCTTCCAGCGCGGTGATGTCGCCCTGCGCGGTAGCCATGTCGCCTTCCAGCGCGGTGATGTCGCCCTGCGCGGTGCCCAAACCGGTCTGCAGCGCGGTGATGTCGCCCTGCGCGGTGGTCATGTCGGTCTGGAGGGTTCCGACGTTCCCTTCCAAGGCAGTAATGTCCCCTTGCGCTGCCGTTACATCACCCTGAAGTGCCGTGATGTCGCCCTGCGCAGTAGCTACGGCGGTTTGCAGGCCCGTGACGTCGCCTTCGACCGCTGTCATGTCGGTTTGCAGCGCAGCCACGTCCGCTTCGATGGCGGCGATCGTCTCCGGGGTCACCGGGGACAGGCCGACGCCGATCCGGAAACTCTCGGAGTCGGCGTGCATCCAGTACTCGCCCTGCTCGGCGTAGAACGAGATGGTGCCGGTGGCGCTGGTGGTCATCGGGTTGGCAAGGGGAATGGTTCCGGCGGGGTCGGAGAAGAGCGGGGCGAACACGTTGTCGTTGAGTTCGAAGATGCGTACCTGGATGCCGGTGGCCAGCGTGCCTGAGGGATACCAGAACAGGTCGGAGTACTGGGCGATCGCCATCAGCCTGACCTCCTTAGCAATAAAAACCCACGTCATTCATACTATAGACGACAAAACGGACATGAGGGTGTTGTGTATACTCTTTGCCGAATTCTCGGATGGCGTGCCTGTACGTGGGCACGACCTCGTCGGTCGCCCTCATGGACCAACTCGAAAAGGACGTCACCGCACACCAGCTACACTCAGAGACGCGCAGCGGGGTGGAGCAGTTCGGTAGCTCAACAGGCTCATAACCTGAAGGTCGGCGGTTCAAATCCGCTCCCCGCGACAAAGCGGCCCTGACGTGCGCAACGTCAGGGCCGCTCCTTGCTTCCGGGACTAATCCGTGAACGGCAGCCACACGAACTGCGTGGTGTTCTTCGCGGGCTCAGCGGTGTACGCGAGCTCCACCATGTACTCATCGTCATAGGCGTAAGCATGTGAGGCCGTTGTGCCCACGATGGCGGCGAGCGTCTCGGTTTGGCCATCGCCCCAGTCGACGGTGAGAGTCTCTTCGGGTTCTGCCGAGGGAACCGCGAGCACTTCGAGCTCTGCTGTCATCCGCGAGACATCGGACGTGTCCTCGGCGAGGCTAAAACCCGGATCGTCAGCCACCGCCGCCACCACCACGTCTTGCACCACCGACAGTCCCGACCAGTGGTCGGTGACCCGGATCGGATACGTGCCCGGCGCGAAGAGCCGCTCCACGTACTTGTCCGGCTCGGCGAGCACATCTTCGCTCTCCGTCGACGTCCAGTCCACCGTGTAGCGGCCCACGACGGGCATCTCGGGGTCGTTGAACGCCACCCGGATCTTCTGCGTGTTGGCCGGAGCCGAGATAGTCACGTTCGGGACCGTTGCGTCCAGCACGTTCAGCAGCAGCGACGCCGCCGGTTCGGTCTCGCCGACCAGCGTCACGTTCAACGCGTACGGGCCTGCCGCCGCATAGGTGTACGGGTAGACGTCGTCGGCGTCCTTCGCGATCGTGTTGCCATCCCCGAAGGACAGCGTGTACGCCTGCGGCACATCGATGACGCGGGCCTTGCCCTTGCGCGGTACCGTACGGTCCGGGTACCACTTGATACTCGGCATATACCCCTCCAAAAGGGACGATAAGTTGGAACTGGAGGTGCCCGGCTCTCTCTTTCGAGGAGAGCCGGGCACCTCCATGTCGCTTACGCGGTGGTCTCGGTGACCGGCGCGCTGTAGTCCGAGTCCGAGAACGAGATGTCGTCGGCGTTGGCGCGCACCCGGAAGTCGTAGCTGGTTGCGGTCACCAGGCCCGTGACCGTGGTCGACGGCGTGACCGGCTCGGTCGCGAAGTCCAGCCACGTCGACGATGCCGTCGTCTTGTACTGGACGTGGTACGACACGGCGTTCGTGACCGCATCCCAGGTCAGCGGCATCTCGGTCGCCGCTGGAGTACCGGTCGCCAGGTTCTCTGGGACGTCCAGCTCAGGCAGCGAAGACTCCGTGGTGGCGGTGACCGTGCTCGTCCACGGCGACTTCGCGAACGTATTCGTCGAGTCGGTCGCGCGGATGCGGATGGTGTACGTCGTCTCCGGCGTCAGCCCCGTCAGCGTGAACGGGCTGCCGGTGGCCTGTACCTCCAGCCAGGTCGTGCCCGAGTCCGAGGAGTACGACACCGTGTATCCGTTGGCGTTCGCCGAGGCGACCCAGGTCAGCGGGATGGTGGTGTCGGTCGGGGTCCCGGCCGCGAGCGCAGTCGGCGCATCGAGCGCCACCAGCGGCGTGCAGGTGTCCACGTCGATCGGGTCGACGTCTTCGTCGTAGATGTAGTACGAGACGTACTCGGCCGACCCGACGGGCGGGCAGACGATCGTCTCCCCGTTATTTCCGGTGAACGGAAGCTCACCGTACGTGGTGCAGAGGTCGTTGGGGATCGTCCAACGCCCCAACGTCTCGCCGGTCGGCGAGACGCAGCAGGTACCGTACTGGACGGCGACGTCGGTCAGGCCGTTGGCGGCCCGCGCCCAGCAGGCCAGCTGCTGAGCCAACTCCTTTTTAGCGATCTGATCGATCGGCTGGAGCACGATAGGCATGGCTATCTCCTAACTAGGCGGTAGTTGACTGGGTAAGCGAGCCGGACCAGCCAGAGTCGGCGAAACCGTCCGCAATGGTTTTGACTTGGAAGTCATATGAAGTCGAGGCCGTCAACCCCGAGACGGTGTCCGAGGTCCCCGACACCTGCGGTTCCTCAGTCCAGGTCCCGGCCCCCGCAGGCGACCAGCGCACGACGTAGAAATCGGCGTTGATGGCCGCGTTCCAGGTGAGGTCGACCGTGGTCGACGTCTGGGAGGGACTGGCGAGACCGGTCGGCGCGAGCAGCGGCCCATGCGTTTCCTGCGTGAGCGTTGCGTAGGTCGAGTCGATGTGGTCGTCTGCGATCGCCTTGACCCGAAGGTCGTAGTTGGTGGCGGCTGAGAGACCCGTGATCTCCTGGGTAGTCGTGGCAGCGGGGACCGGGGTCCACGTGCCTGCACCCGCCGGGGACCACTCCACGACGTAGGACTCGGCGTCGTCAACGGCGTCCCAGGACGTGTTGATGCTCGTGTCGGTCTGCGAGGGGCTCGCGAACCCGGTCGGTGCAGCGAGCTGCACTTCCAGCGTCGACTGCGTGAGCACCGTCGAGTACGCCGAGTCGGCAAACCCGGTCGCGGTGGCCTTGATGCGGATGTCGTAGGCGGTGTCGGCCGCGAGCCCGATGATCGTGTATGTGGTGTCCGCGTTCGTCGCAGGCGTCCACGTGCCCGCACCCGCCGGGGACCATTCGACGGTGTACCCGTCCGCGCCCGCCACGGCAGTCCATGCGACGTCAATCGTCGAGGCGGTCTGCGATGGGCTGTTCACCCCGGTCGGCGCTGCCAGGGCGGCATCGGTCGCCTGAGTCAGCTCGGCCGACCACGCGGAGTCGGTCCAACCGGCAGCGTGCGCCAGCACCCGGAACCGGTAGGACGTGGCAGCGGTCAGGCCCGTGACGGTCTGCCCGGTACCCGACACGTCCGGCATGGCGTTCCAGGAACCGGACGGCGCCAGCGACCACTGCACGGTGTACGACGTCGCATTCGGCACTGCACCCCAGGTCAAAGCGACCGTGGTGTCCGTCTGCGATGGGCTCGTCAGTACCGGCGTCGCCAGGACAGCCGCCGTGGACTGGGTCAGCGTGGTGCTCCACGCGGAGTCGACGAAGTCCTCGGCCTGGGCCTTGACCTGGAAGTCGTAACTGGTAGAGGCGGTCAAACCGGACACCGTCGCGCTAGTGATGCCTACTGGCGCCAGTTCAGTCCAGGTGCCCGCACCGGCCGGAGACCAGCGCACGACGTACTCGTTGGCGTCGGTGACCGCCGACCACGTGAGGTTCACGGTCAGGCCGGTCTGCGAGGGCGACGCGAGCCCCGCCGGAGTGGCGAGCTGCGCCTCGGTAGAGCCGATGATCTGGGCCGAATACGGCGAGTCGGTCCAGCCCGGTGCGGTCGCCTTGACGCGGATGTCGTAGGACGTGTCCAAGGTCAGACCGGTGATCGTGTACGAGTTCGTGGCCGTGGTCGCCGGAGTCCACGTTCCAGCGCCGGTGGGCGACCATTCCACGGTGTACCCGGTGGCGTTGTCGACGGCGTTCCAGGTGACGTCGATGGTGGTACCGGTGGCCGATGGGGTCGCGAGCCCCGTAGGCGCTGCGAGCGTCCCCAGCGAGGTGGTGGCCTGCGTGAGCGTGGCCGACCACGGCGAGTCGACGAAGCCCACGGCGATCGCCTGCACCTGGAAGTCGTAGCTCGTTTCGTCGGTCAGGCCCGTGACCTCGGCGGTCAGCAGGAACGTGGGCGCCAGCTCCGTCCAGTCGTCCTGACCAGCCAAAGACCAGCGGACGACGTACCGCTGAGCGTCAGGGACGGCGTCCCACGCCAGGTCCACGGTGGTGGGTCCCTGCGTGGGCGAGTTCAGGCCTGTCGGCGCCGCGAGCAGCTGCTCGATGCAGGTGTTCGGGTCGATAGCGTGGACGTCGTCGTCGTAGATGTAGTAGTTGGTGTACTCGGCCGAACCCGGCGTCGGGCAGACAATAACGTCGCCTTCGTTGGCGGTGAAGTCGAACGGCCCGTACTCGGCGCACAGCGCTTCGTCAACGACCCACCGGCCCAGCGTCTGCCCGGTGGGGGAGACACAGCAGGACTGGTAGATCAGGGCATTGTCGGTGAAGCCGTCTTCGGCTTTGGCCCAGCAGGCGAGCCGCTGCGCCAGCTCGTTGTGCGCGAGCTGGTCGACAGGCTGCAACACGATAGGCACAGCGGCTCTCCTCTCTGCTTAAGCGGTGGTGGCTTGGGTGAACGTGGCCGACCAGTCCGAGTCGACCCATCCGGCGGCGCGAGCCGAAATCCGGAAGTCATATGAAGTGCTGGCGACCATGCCGGTCACCGTCGCAGCGTTCGTCCCAGCGGTCTGCACTTCGACCCACGTCCCGGCCCCCGCAGGCGACCGTTCGATGCCGTAGCTGGTGGCATTGGGAACCGCGTCCCACGTGAGGTCGATCGTCGTGGCCGTCTGCGACGGGCTGGCGATACCGGTCGGAGCGGCCAACGTGCCCAGCGAATCGGTGGACTCGGTGACGACTGCAGAGAACGGAGAGTCCGTGAATCCATCAGCGACGGCCTTGACCCGCAGGTCGTACGTCGTATTCGGGTCCAGGCCGCTGACCGTGGTGTTGGTGGTGGCGATGCTGTCGATTGCGGTCCAGGCTCCGGCCGGGCTGATCCGCCATTCGACGGTGTACGTTTCGGCGTCGGTGACCGCATCCCAGGAGAACGGGATGGTCGTGGTCGTCGGCGTGCCCGCCGATGGGTTCGCCGGTGCGTCCAGCACCGGCTGCGCGGTCGTGGACTGCGTGAGCGTGGTCGACCACGGCGAATCGGTCGAGCCCGTGGCCTGCGCCTTGACCTGGAAGTCGTAGCTCGTCAACGCGGTGAGCGCCGAGACCGTGTCGGTCAGAACCGCCACCGGGGCACGCTCGACCCAAGTACCAGCGCCTGCAGGCGAGGAACGGACCACATACGTTTCGGCGTCGGTCACTGCCGCCCAGGTCAGGGTGACCGTGGTCGAGGTCTGCGACGGCGACGCGAGCGACGTCGGCGCAGCGAGCTCGGTGTTGGTGAGCGTGATCGCAGCCGACAGGTCCACGATGGCCCCGAAGCTGACTTCCAGGTGGTAGTCACCGGCGGCAGCATCGCTTGGCACCACCACGTCGACGTCGGTGAAGATCCCGGCGGTGTTGGTGGTGGCCGAGGTCGACACCAGCGTGGTCCCGAACGCGCCGGGCACGCCCGTGGCGATGGCCACGGTGCCCGCCATGCTGGCCGGGAAGCCCTCGCCAGCGACCGAGATGGTGCGCTCTTCGGCGGTCCCGGCCGAATCGGCCGTGTTCGGAGTCGGCACCACTGTGGTCATTTCCAGCGGCACGGTGTAGTCCAGCGTGACGCTGTCACCGCCGATGGCCTCGTCGGTGATGGTCACGGTTCCGGGCCCTGCAGTCGTGTACACCTTCGTTGCGGTGCCCGCGTCGGGCTGGGCCGTCAATGGAGCATCGGCGTCCCATTGAATGGTGACGGTCATGGCAGCCCTCCTAGGCGTTGTTCCAGGTGACTTCGACCGTCATGCCCGACACATCGCCTTCATCGGCATCGACTCCGGCCTGGAGGCCTGGAGCGGCACCGATGGTGACCTGCACCGTGGTGGTCGAGAGTGGGTTGGACACCGAAGTGACCGTGATCGAGTAGGTGCCGTCGGCGGCGTAGGTGTGCTGGACGTTGCCTCCGTCCGTGTTCGGACCGGAGGTCGTGGTGCCGTCGCCCCACTCCACAGTGGTCAGCCCGTTGCCGTTGTTGTCAACGGTCAGCGTGACCACCTGGCCGTCGACGGCGGCCGACACCATGGGGTTGGCGATGACCGGCACCACGACGGTTGCGGTGGTGTAGTAGTCCGGCTGCTCCACGCGCACGGCACGGACGGTGTAGACGCCCGGCGTGGCGTAGCAGTGGCGCACTTCCACTGGCGTGCCCGGCGTGATTTCGACCGTGGACGCGGCAGTGTCGTCGCCCCAGGTGACTTCGACGCGTCCATCGGACTGCGGCGGCATGTCGATGGTGGCGATGACACACATGTCGTCGGTCGGGTCGACGGCCAGCGTCATGGTCGGCTGGTCGGCAGGCATCGGCACGACGATGTCGCGGCAGGTCGAGATTGCCGGAGTCTGCTGGTCGGCGACGCACACCGTGTAGGTGCCCGGCGTGGCGTAGCAGTGGGTGATGGTCGAGCAGTCGCCGCTGGTCTCGGGGTCCGAACCGTCGCCCCAGTTCACCGTCACCGGGCCAAATCCATGGTTGTCGATGATCAAGCGCGCGCACATGCCGGTGTCGTCGGTGGGAACGCGGTCGATGATGACGCTCGCTTCCTCCGGGACCGGTCGCGGCAGCTCCACGCAGCCGTTGGTGGGCTCGGGCGGACGCACCTGCGTGGTGAACTCCACGAGCTGCGCGGCCGAGTCGACCGGGTCGCGCAGGACCGAGGGCACGCCGTTGACGATGTCGACCAGGTACGGGCCACGGCGCCAACCCACGGGGCTCGTGGTGGTCCCGTTGAACGTGAATGAAGTCGCTTCGTTACTGATCGTGATTTCGCCGGGAGCGGCGCCCACGAGGCGCGGCGCGAGCCAGTACGTGGAGCCCGAGACGGCGCCCGGTCCGCACTGGATGGCCGACCCTGCCGATCCGATCTGGCCCCAGATCTCCAGGGCGAAACCGACGTCGCACGACAGGCCGCCGACGATCTGGAAACCCTTGATCGACCCGAAATCGTCATAAATCGGAATCCAGGACGGGTAGATCATCAGGACGACACAAGGGTCGACGGCGCAGAATTCGACGCCGACGGTCCAGTTGTCGATGGTCGCGCACGGCGCGGGGGCCGAGATGCACTGTTCGCCCGCGAAGTTCGTGACCGAGGTGGCTTCGCCTTCGGTGACGTTCGGGGTGTAGGTGACCGAAATGATGCCCTTGGTGACGGCCTGGTTGCCCGGTCCGTACAGCGGACGACCCATGTCGTCCAGGCGCGTGAACCGGGCCATCCGGCCTCGGACGGTAGAAGTCTCAGCCATGTCGGCCCTCCCCGCTGAACACCGTCAAAGCGGTGCTTACATGGATAAATCGGACATCGATGGTCATGGGGAAGCCGCCGGATCGACATAGACGACCGCCGGTTCCAGGCAGTCGTCAGCGGCGGCGATAGTCCGTTCCGCCACGGCCGAACGCAGGTTGGTGCGCCGGTCAAAGGTCTCAATGGCCTCCACACCGGACATGTAGAGCCGGACGGCGCCGGTCGCCATGATGGCGGTGCCCGTGCCGGTTTCGCCCGCTGTGCGCGGGTATCCCGAACCGATGACGATCGGCGTGCCGCGCGTCGTCCGCAGCTCCCCGCCGTCCGCCTGCTCGGCGCCGACGGTGATCCACGCGCCCTCGGTGCCCAGCCCCATCCACGCGGCCATGTACACCGGGATGTGGATCATGCCCAGCCCCGAGTAGTTGGTCGCGATGTAGTGCTCCAGCTCCGCGATCGCTTCAGTCACCATGAGGCCCGCACCGATGAAACGGGCGCGAGCGAACGCGAGATCCCACCACGCTGCTTCGATGGCCTTGTGCTGCGCCAGCTCCAGTACGTCGCTGGCCGCCTCGGCGGCGTCATCGAACGCCATCGACTGGCACTCGACCTCGGAGTAGATCGTCCACGCAGGAGCGAACAAGGTCGACCACGGAGCGCTGCGGATCTCCTTGACCGGGCACGTGGCCTGAATCAGCACAGCGGTCCCGTCGAGGGCCGCATCGATGTAGATCCACCCGGACACGAACGACCCGGACAGGGCGTCGCGGATCGAGATCGGCCAGGTGCCCACGCCGACGCCGGTCTCGATGACCAGCGCCCCCTCGGCGTCCCCGGCGGCGATGACGAGCTGGTGACCGGCGATGATCACTACGCGCTCGCCCAGGTCGCCGGTCCCGACCGACGTGACCGTGAAAGCGACGCCCTCCCCGGGGTCGGCATCCACGGCCGTGAAGGTCGTGGTGATGGAGTCGCACCCCTCGGGGATGGCCATCTGCGGTACGCGGAACAGGATCGCGTCTTCGCCCGGGTTCGTGATCGCGCCGGTAGTGGCGTCCTGGACGATGTTCCATTCGACATGGAGCCCGGTGAGGATGTCGGTGACGACGAGGTGCCCGTTGAGTGGCTCGTCGTCGGCGGCGATCTCCACCGGCGCGGTGCCCGTGGTGTACACCGTCTCGGTGGGGACGCCGTCGTCGTAGTAGGTGAACGACAGCTGCCGGGGGCCTTCGTTGTCTCCGGCGGCGCCCAGCATCGAGTAGCGCCCGTCGGTCAGCTGGCCGGTGAGCGCGATCGCGATGGTGCGGGCATCGGGGAGGGTCGCTGGTGTACCGGCGGCGGTACACCAGGCCCCCCACAACTTCGCCGTCGAGCAGGCGAACGTGTCGTACTCGATGCCCGTGCGCCAGTGCGCGTCGTCGCGCTCGACGACCTCGGCCACGTCGAGCAGGCCGTACGGCGCGCGCCGTACAGCTGGCGGATCGACTCGGAACCTGAGCATCGAGTTACGGCTTCCTTACGCGGTCGTCGAGCAGACGGTGAGCTCCTGCGAGCCGGAAAGTCCGTTCGGGCACAGAGGAATGGTGATGAGCATGGAACGCCCGCAACGGGCACACACCGCGAATCCCTCTTCGGTGAACAGACGGGTGTAGATGTTGCGCTGCAGGTCGATTCGGTCATACACCCCAGTGAGGTTGATGACGTCCTGCTGCAGGGCAAAGTACGTGCCCGGCTCCCACAGGAGGATCGACACCTCTTCCGGCCATTTGGTCGGAGGCGTACCACCGAACGCAGCGGGGTCCTGCTCGGACATACTGTCCTGCCAGTCGTAAACCCACTGAATTCGGACACCTCGGTCGGCGAACCACCGGTCGAGGATCTCGTCGGTGGCGATGCCCCAGCGGTTGTCGATCCCCAATTTCTTGGAGATGTCGGCACGGAGCAGGCCCCGCAACCAGTACGGCGCCATGCCTTCGAGCAGCGCGGTGCGGCTCAGGCGCATGGAGTAGCGGAAGAACTCGACCTGCAGTTCGAGCACGCTCAGAAGCGATTCGAACGCACCCGGGCCGTGGTCATCGACGGTGTAGCCCGTGGAGGGCAGCGTGTTGTCGGCGGGACTGCGGACGGGGCCGGGAACGGTGATGGCCCAGGTGGCCATGTCGACCATGCGCTCGATGCGCCGGGCGTTGATGCGGTGCGCGTGCGCAAGCATCGCGTACTCGACGAATTCCTCGACTTTCTCCGGCCAGCCGCGCTCGGTGAGCAGCGGCTGGATGAGGCAGATGCCCTCGATGTCCATCCGGCATTCGGACAAATCATCAGGACACGGAATTTCGAAGCAAGGCTTCTCAACTCCGGCGATAGCGTCCGTTTCCGTCTGTTCGAAGCCCACAAGGGACCAGAACGGGGCGAAGTCGGGCCGACGCGAGTACTTGACGCCGCCGCGCGTCGCGGTGATGGTCGGCAAATCGACCATTCCGTCCCTAGAGACAGGAATTGGACAAACGTCGTAAAGCACCTCGGAGGGGGCGCACCATCCGCCAGCGGCGACGAGCGACTTGCCCGGGAGGTTCTTCTGGTTGGTGACCTCGTCGACCTTGAGCCAGTCGCTGGCTCCGGTGTAGTTGAGGTGGTCGGGTGCCTCGCGCTTGATGGAGCACAGGCCCTGGCGCACGCCCGGGGCCTGGGAGCGGGAGACGACGGTCATACCGGCCTGGACAGCGGCGGCGATCGCCTTGGTGTCCGGCAGCTCGGTGCCCCCGCGATAGTCGGGAAGATCGCCTGCGGCCACGACGGTGTGTTTCACACGGTCGGTGCGTTCGCCTGCGGTCACCTGCGTCGGGGCGACGGAGGCAGCCTGGGCCAGCGGGATCGGCATCTGATTACTCGCCTTCTGGGTCTGCGGAGCTCCATCAGCGGCGACGAGTTCGCCTTCGCGGGCGGGCTCGGCCACCTCTTCGGCCGAGGCCGCACGAGCGGCTGTGGCTTCGAGGTCGGCTTCCTCGGCTTCGGTGGCTTCGGTTGCGGTCTCGGCATCGCCGGTGCGCCGGTCGATCGCGTCGAGGATCACGGCGAGGGCCTCAGCGCGGGCGATCGATGCCTCGTCGCTGGGAACTTCGTCGATGTAGGCCTGCGCGGCTTCGATGGCGGCGTCGCGGATGGCGGCCAGGTCGTCTTCAGAGACTTCGCCGACGAGCTGCTCGATTCGCGCGAGCCGCTCCTCGGCATCGAGACCGTTCAGCGCCTCGATGAGTTCGTCGAGCGTCATGTCGTATCTCCGGATGTGGAGTGGGCGCGTCGCTGTCGTCCCCGGCCCTCACGCCAGCGGTCCGTTCAGTGCCTGGTCACCCACACCCCAGACACTGGATAAAACGGACATTACCACAGCAAACGGTAAATCAGACATTTAGCTCGCGAAAGTGTACTAAGCCTTCTTAAGGGTCATACCGGGACGAATCTCTTCGACGGTGCCATTGTGGATCTGCGCATGCCGCACCGCATCCTCACGACGTCCATACGTCACCCGTGCACCCGAAGGGGTCACGACCTGCCACCGCGTCCGGTTCGACTTCCAACCACCGGCGGCGTTCTTCTGACAGCCACACCCCACGACTTCGTCCCCTCTTTCGTGCCGCTAGGCGGCCGAGCGCGCCTTGGCCAGCGCTCGCTTGGCGTTGTATTCGAGAACCGCTTTGCACCCTTTGACCCGAGTTTTCAACGTGGCCTGCTGCCTGCCGGGCCAGTTGAGGTTGTCGCCGGGGTTGCCGGAAGCACCGCCCCGGCACCAGCGCCGGATGACGTTCGTGGCCACGGCGATCGCATGCGACTGCGACATGCCCTTCGCCATCAGGTGCAAGGCGACGGCCTTGAGGTCCGACTGGGTACCGCCGGATCGGTCAACCCAGTTGCGTTCACCGGGGAGATCGACCCACCCCACCGCGCTGGGCGGTGGGGCGGCGGTCAGGCTTTTTTTCCGCGACCCGCAGCGGCGAGCAGCTTCTGCCGGGCCGTGGTCGACCGGTACTGCAGCAGGTGCTTGGCCAGGGCGCTGGCGGCGACCTGTGCGGCTTCGACTGGGACGGGCGGTGCCGGTGCGGCGGCAGAGTCCACGGCAGGAAGTGCACCGGCACCGCCCGCGTCGGTGGCCGCCGGAGCGGCCTCGGCGGGAGCGGGGTCGGGCATGGGAAGCGGGTCCTGGCCGGGCAGTTCTTCGTCGGCAGGGGCCTCGGTGGCCGCTTCGGCCGCAGGCTCGGCAGGGCTTTCGGGCGCCGGTGCTTCTGGAGGACCCGAAACCACAGGCTCCGGTGCCTTCGCAGCGAGGTCGGCCTGCGACTTGAGCGCTTCGATGACGGCGTCCTTGACCTGCCCGATGAAGTCGGGGCCGATCGCGGTGCGGACGGCGTCGGTGAGCGCGGCCTGCTGGGCCTCGTCGACGACGCTGGCGCCCGCGCAGATGAAGGTGCGGATCTCGCCCGCTTCGGCTTTGACCAGGCCCGAAGCGGCCAGCGTCAGCCGGTCAGAGGCCAGAAGCTCGGCGTTCTGCCGCACGGGGAATCCCGGGTTGGGCACCGACAAGGCGGCGATGAGCTCCAGCGGCGCACCGGGCTTGGGCTGGCGCCAGTCGCCGGAGACGCGCGCCAGGCTGAAGCGGTTGCGCAGTTCCGGGGACACGTCGGGCAGCATCGATCCGGCCAGCCAGATGCCGATCGAGTCCTCGCCGACGTTGCAGGCGGCCATCATCGTGCCGGTGTTGTCGTAGTGCGCGGCGGCGGCGTCAGCCGAGAGCGACTCGTCGGCGTGACCGGTGTTCATGGTGAGGATGCCGACCGGGACGACAGAGCCGTCGGCGGTGACGACCTGCGACTGGCGGAAGTAGCCGTATGCGCCGTCGCGGTTGCGCGGCGGGTAGACCAGTTTGCCGTCGTAGCCGATGTGCGGCTGGTCCCAGGTGGCGAGGTGGCCGTAGACCCGGCCGTCGGCGGTGACGGTCAACTTGGTCGGTTCGTTCAGGTGCGGGTTGGCGAAGTGGTCGACGGGCGGACGCCATTCACCGCCGGTGGCCGAGGCGCGAATGACGCGGCTGCGGGGACGCCCCAACTCGATGTTCTGGACGCTGGCGATGTCGGACATGGCAGCCTCCCCCTCCTGCTTCGGTTCGGGCCGCTCGGCCTCGGTGTTGTCAGTGGTCTTGGTGTCGGAGCACCCGCAGCCGCCGCAGCATCCGGCGGCGGCCACCGGCGCGGCGGCCGAGGCGCGTTCGGACTCGGGCTCTTCTTCCCAGGGGGCGCGGATGGTGTCGTCGTCGAATTCGCGTGCGAAACGGCGCAGGATGGTCTCCACAGCGCTGCGCATGGAAGACAGCTCCGATTCGGAGCCGCTCATGGCGCGCGGTCCGCCGGGTTCCCGGGCCGGGGAGATGGCGTTGGCCGCCGCCTGCACACCGGAAAGGACCAGATGGAGGTCGCCGGAGAACACGTCGGCGACCGGCAGCGAATAGGCGCCGATGGTGGAGGCGTCGGCCTCGCCGTCGCGCCATACGAATCCCGGCCCCATGCAGTCGGCCATGACGCCGTCTTCAGAGGAGCAGCGGCGCGCCATTGCCGCACGAGCGGCATCGCCATCCCAGGCGGTATCGCGTTCAGGGTGAAGCGGCAGGTCAGTGTTCACGGTTACTGGCATCGCGCCCTACCCCCTCGTGGTCGCCTCTTCTAGAAGATACCTGCACATTTCGGACTTATCGTGCTTAGTACCTGTTTCTATCCTAAAGCGGACATAGCTGGCTACGGGGTCGACCAACTGCGGCGCGGCCTCGGCCAATTCGGCGAACCCGTCCCGCAGCGCAGAGGCGACCGTGTCGGGCTCAGCGCGGATCTGGGTGTGCATCGCCTCCAAGGGCGTATCGCGGTACCGGCCGCGCAGCGCCCGCGAAGATCCCAGGAGGTACTGCCCGCACCGGCGCAGCGCGCGCCTCGCCCCGATGTCGGCGCAGGCCGCCCATCCGGCGTCCGCTGCCAGCGATTCGAGACCCACCTGCGACTGCGTCCCCGAAGCAGGACCGGCACGGTTGGTCTGGTCGCGCAGCCGGTCGGCAAGGCGGTCCATGGCACTGGGGACCAGGCCCCCTTCCCGCTCACCGGGAACGCCCATCTGCACCGGCGGCACCGACCCGGGCTGCGGCGCGTCCTCCGAGCCGTAGCCCAAGGCGCTACGCGCCGCGTCGGCCGAGATGACGCCTAGCTCATAGGCCGCCAGCGCCAAGTCGCCCTTGTTCGCCTCGGACTGGGCCCCGGCCGGGTCGAACGAGACCATGTACTGGTCGGCGTCGGGCAGGCCCATGGCCTTGAGTGCGGGCTGCAGGAACTTCGTCGTCAGTTCCCTGCACACGAAGTTGAGGGTGGGCTCGATGTTCACGCGCTGGCCGGAGGCCTCCACAGCCCACGCTGTCCAGTGATTCAGATCACCAAGTCCACTGAGGACCTCGGCAGGGAGGTCGAGGCCGATCGCAATGCGCCGCACCGCTGACGTGCGCAGGGAGTCGACGCGTTCGTCGAAGGGGGTTTGGAGGCTGAGGTGTCGGACGGCGTTGAGGGCTTCCTGCTGGCCTTTGAAAATGACCGGCAGGTGGCGGGAAACGTCGGTGGGGGAGCGCAGGCTGGCCTGGGCGGTGCGCATGAGCGCGTTCATCGCCGGGTCGCCATCGGGTGGGTTGACGCCGCTGGACTGGCCGGGGGCGACGGTGGAGACCTGGTTGGGAATGAGGAGCAGGCCCGCACCGGCCAGGCGCGATTTGGCAGCGGTCTGGACGTGTCCGGACAGGTCGATGAGTTCGTGGAGGGTGGGGATGAGCGCGCGGGTGGGGGCGTCGGGCTCGGAGGAGCGGATGGGGTGGGGCATGAGCATCGGGATCGACCACACCTGGTCGCGGCTGAGGGTGTAGTTGACGCCGCTGGAGGCGTCGTGGACGCTGACGCCGTTGCCCGATTCGTTGTAGTCGTATTCGGAGGTGACGACCCATTGGCGCTTGCCCTCGTCGGTATCGAAGCCCACGAGCCGCCACCGCCCGAGGAGCTTCATGAGCGTGACGATGCGGTAGATGAGCATCGCCTGCTCGGGGGCGGTAGGCGCGAGTTCGTTGAGCGGCTCCCACGCCGGGTTGTCACGGGAAACGGTCTCGGGGGTGGTCTGCTCGCCGGTAGGCTTCTTGGCGACGGTGAGCGTCGCGCGGGAGGCCGAGGAAGCGATCCAGTAGATGCCGTAGCGCAGCTCGGGGACGACGTTGTACAGCTCAGCGGCTTCGGCCTGCCATTCGGCGGTGGCGCCCTGCAGCGCGTACGAGCCCATGCCGATGCGGCCGGTGGGAACACCGGCCGGTTGGCCGCGAAACATAGCGGCGGTCAGGCTTTTGAGCTGCGAGCCGAACCCCATCAGTCAGACCCGCCCGCCTTGTTCGGGCCCCACTTGGCGCGCTGCAAGGCATCGACGACGATCCGGGCGATCTCCTCGGGATCGGCTTCCTCGCGCGTGTCGATGTGGATCTCGTTGGTCGTCTCGACGCGCTCGACGGTCTCGCGGACCGGCTCGTCGGCGTTGAGCAGCGCGACGGGTCCGACCATGGCCACTTCATGCTGGCCGGGCATCGCGGCGTTGGAGACGGCTCCGGCGAACCAGGAGAGCGCGCCGATGAGCGCGCTGATCTGCCACCAGGTCTGGTCGGCCCACCAGTGCCAGGAGAAGGCGACGGCGACGGCGGCCCAGAACCCCGAGCACCAGGGGCACTGCACCAGGGCACCGAGTAGTCCGGGCAGCCGATCGCGGATCGGCTGGGTGATCGTGTCGAACGTGATCAGCCGCGTGATCCTGGCCGTCAGGGCCAGGGCAAGCGCGATCGTCAGCCAGTCATCCACCACAACAGCATAAACCGGACAAAAGAGTAAATGCACCACGAACTAGTTCAAAAACGTACTTGTCTCTGGTATCGGGCGAAAACCGGTCGCATGCTGGTGTGCGATATCCTCACGAATCACCCAGTACCTGAAAGGACGTCATGAGCGGCGCCGCGAACGATCACCTCACCACCGTCACCACCGCCAAAGCCGAAGCCGAGACCCTCGCCGGGGAAATGGCCCGCATCCCTGAACACCTCACCGATGCCGCCGCGACCATCACCGCCGCCATCAACACCCTCATCGAGACCCTCGGGGCTGTCGGTGTCCAAAGCGACACGGTCACCACGGCCGCGAACAACACCGTCACCGCCGCTGAAGCCCACGTTTCGGCCGCACAGGCCCATGCGGCCACTGCCGAAGCCGTCGGCGGCCACGTCGCCGACGTCGCCCAGCAGGCCCTGTCCTATGCGCAGGAAGCTCAAGAGCAATGCGTTACCGCCAGTGCGAAAGCACAGGGCATCACCGAGTTCCTCGGGAACCTGCAGGCCGTCGCCGAGCACGCCAAGACCGAGGCCGTGAGCATGGTGATGGGCATCCTCGGCCAAGTTACCGAGGCCGCCGAAGGCGCCCCACAGCTCGCGGGCGCCCTCAACGAAGCCGAGACCCAGATCAACAGCGCCCTCAACGCCAGCTGATGGACGGCCTTCTTAATGCCCTCGGGGCCTTCGGCGCTCTTCTGCTGATGGTCGTCAAGGCCCTCGGGAGCGCCCTATGGTGGGCTGTCACGACCTACCCCGAGCTGCGCAACGCGCTCATCATCGGCGTCAGCGCGTTCGTTATCGTCTGGTTCGTTCACGGTCTGATCCGCAAGTGGAAGCCGTGCCCCAAAGGCGGCCGGAACACTTCCAAGCGGCTGTTCAAGGGCACCTGGAGCGACCGGGACTGCTGCAGCAGCCCTGGGTCAGGCAGGCATCTGCGCGTGCCCGCCCGGATCGTCAACCGAATGCGCCATCGATAGGACGTCTGCGTGAAGATCGTTCACTACCTCCATGACCTGACCGTGTTCCCTCTCACCTTCAGCTTCCGGCCCGCAGCTGACCGCATCGCTTACGGCCAGATGAACCTCCTCGACCCGATCGTCTTCGTCCCCGGCCTCGGCTGCCACCGCAACTGGTTCGACAGCGCCTTCCGGCATGAAGCGCTGCGCACCCACGCCCTGATCAGCATCGATCTGCCCGGCCAAGGCGACTCCCCTGAAAACCATCTCGCCCGCAGCCACCGCTCCGGCGGCCTCATCACGACGCTGTCGGGATGCGTGCAGGGTGCGCTCGAACTCGTCGCGCACATGACCGACGAAACTCGTGTCCACGTCGTCGCCCACTCCATGGGGGTGCTCCCCGCTTTGAGCGCCTGGTATGGGCTCCCCACGCACCGGCGAGGCCGCTTCATCTCCATCGAAGGCAACATCACCGGCGAGGACTGCTCGCTGGCGTCGCGGTCCCTGGCGAAAGGCACCGACGCCGTCGAGCAGTTCATCACCGACGTCGCCGCCGACGACGACGCCGCGATGCGCCGCTGGGGCGCCGACCTCGCCTCCTGCGAACCCCAGTTCCTCGTCAATCTGGCCGCCTCGGTCGTCGGCTGGTGCGACAACGAGCGCAACCACCCGCGCGAAAGCGACCTCAGAGACACCGTGTACCTCTACGGCGAGCGCAGCGGCTTCCCCGAACACCACCGCGAGCGCTTCGCGGAGCTCGGCGTCATCGCCCAAGGCATCGAGAACTCAGGCCATTTCCCCATGCACGATAATGCGGACGACCTCTGGACCATCGTTGCCGACGCCGTCAGGAGCTACCATGCGCGTTACTGAGATCTTCGACCTGGACGATCCGCAGTTCCACAAGTACTTCACCTCGTTCACCGACTCGGCGTGGCGCCTGGAGACCCTGGACTCCTACAGCGTCGCCTATGAGGACGAGGCCTATGAGGCGTTCCTCAAGGGCGACCTGAGCCTCATTCACGACCGTCCCACCACATGGATCGATGAGGTGATCGTCCCAGCGGTGGAGGCGGGTAGGGACATCGGACGCGTCCACATCATCGAGCGCCACACCGACGAGGACGGCAAGCTCACCCTCGGCGACTACCTCCGCTTCGAGTTCGAGTGGTACAAGCGGAACAAAGCCGCCGGGGAAGACATCCGCATCGCATGGGTCGAACCGGGAGAGTGGGTCAGCCGCGTCCGCAAGAAGGGCCATGACTTCTGGCTGTTCGACGAGGACACCGACCACGCGCAGGTCATGGAGATGCACTACGACCCTGACGGCTCGTTCACCAAGGCCGTGGTGACCCGCAATACCCGCCAGGTGAAGGCGGCCCGGAAGTGCAAGCGCGCCGCAATGCGCGCAGCGAAGCGGTTCTATCCCTGATTTCGCAGCCGGTGTGCGCGAACATGGATAGATGAGCGATTCAAACATGCCGTTCGCGTCCCTGCGGGCGTACCTCCATACCGTGGGGCAGGCGCTGGGCGATGCCGTTCAGGGCCTGCAGGACTCTTTCGAGCAGCTGTCCGCCTGCCTCACCGACGTCCTCGGCCCGAAGCTCCGCGCTGCCGGGCTGCTGTGCGAACCGCGCACGACCAAGGCCGAGCGCCGCTGCGCGAAGCGGTACCTTGCCCGCCAGCGACGTACCGGCGCGCGGCCTCGTATCGGCATCGCGGCCTGCGCGCGGCTCCAGCGCCACCCGCTGGCCACCGGCGGCATCGTCGAATCCGGTGAGTATCACCTCATCGACACGACCGGTCCATGTTCGATGTGGACGCGAGAATCGATCGGATACACTGTGGAAGCAGGAGCATGACGCGGGCGTCCAGTCAAGCAGCGAGCACCACCGAGGGGGACGCCCGCTCCAGCGATCCGTGCCCGTTCTGCCAGATCATCACCGGTCAGGCGCCCGCCCAGGTCGTCGCCAAGTTCACCAACGCCATCGCGATCGTCCCCCTCAACCCTCGCGTCGAGGGCCACGTGCTGTTCATCCCGCGCCTGCACGTCACCAAAGACCACGGCGTCGCCGTCAGCCACTCGCCGACCGCGTACATGTGGATGGCCGCCTGGCAGTACGCCCTTGCCCAGCGCAGACCTTTCAACCTCATCATCAACGTCGGCGCCGAAGCGACCCAGACCGTCGACCACCTCCATCTGCACTACCTGCCCAGAAGCAAAGGCGACGGAATCGTGCTCCCGTGGACACCGACGCCTGCCGAGGTGGAGCAGTCATGAGAGATCCCGTGCTGTCCGTATCGGTGCGCCGCGATCCGCGCCTGATCGAACTCCTGCCGCAGGACAAAGCAGTGAAACAGCGTCTCGCGCAGGCGCTGGTCTCGTGGTGCGCCACCTCCGAGGGCCGCACGGATGTGCGCCTGCACTACCGCACCGGCTCCTCCTGCGGCTGCAGTGGCATGGCCTACTGGACGCTGGAAGCACCGATGCTCGACCAGTACGGGCCGCTGCCGTTCACCTCGCGGGGCAAGACGATCCGCTGGCGCTGGTGGCACGAGCTGTTCCACAGCCCATCATTCACGATCACGGCCGCCGACCTCCTCAAAGATCCGGAGGTCATGTGAGCGAGCAGGTCGACCATTCCTATCTGTTCCAGCCGCCGATCACCCTAGTGTGTCCTCCCGCGCTGAAGTCCCGGCTGATGCTGCGGCTGGCGGACTGGGCCACCGACATGGAAGGCAAGCTCGACCCGGGCATCCAGATCCACGTGGGTCGCCGCGACCGGGACGACTATGGCAGCGATCCACCCCAGGGGTACATCACGGTGGCCCCGGGTGTGTTCGTGCTCTACGGCGAGGCGCCGTTCACCGGCGACGGCGGTCAGACCATCGCGTGGTGGACGGCGCCGCGTGCCTACTTCATCCGCGAAGACGACCTCACCGCGCCACCTCCGCGCTTAGGATCAGGGCATGAACCCTGACGCACTGCTGGTGGGCAGTCCCCTGTGGTCGTTCAACCGGCTGCTCGACGACATCGGATACTGCTATCCGGTGATCATCTGCTGCCAGGGGCGCAGCTCGTGCAGTGCCTGTGCCACGGCCGACACGCGCCAAGCCGCGCTGATGTGGATGGTCAGCCACTCCAGCGTGCACGCCGAAGGCACCACCGAGTTCGGCTTGTGGCTGAGCAACGCCCCTGACCAGATGCTATAAACCAGGTAGCTGGCATACCGTGGTCTCGCCGCCAGTCGGCCCCCTACGCGCAAGGGGGGAGCCGGACGTTAGCCCAGACGCTGGGTGCGGTGAGAAGTGACGCGCTCACCAGTGAGGCCACACCTCCAGGTAGCATCGGAGGCTCCGATGGTCCCGACGTTCAGGCGGGGCGCCCGGCGCAATCGCAGATCGCAGGGTGGGACCCTGCCGTGCACGGCGTGCATCGGACACGGCCGTGCAGGCTGCGCAGGGGTTTCTGCGCGGGAGATTACGCGCCGCGCTGCTTCACGGCTCTAACCTCGATGGCAGCGCGGCGCACTCGTCTCATAGCTGAATAAAACGGACATTCAGGTAGATTCGGGTTATGCCGGATCTTTCGAAGTTGTCTGACGCGGAGCTGTACGCCTACGCCGCGCGCGTCCAGGCCCTTCACGATCCCGCCAGTCTCGGCGCGTGGCTTGAACCGCGCTATCAGATCTGCCCCCACCACCGCCTCATCGGCGAGCGCCTGGCGCGGCTGGGCCAGCCCGGCGGCAAGCGCAAGCTCATGATCTTCGCGCCGCCTCGCACCGGCAAGAGCGAACTGGTCACCAAGAAGTTCCCGCTGTGGTGGCTCGCCCATCGTCCCCACCACCAGGTCGTCGCCGCCGCTTACGGCTCAGACCTGGCCAAGAACTGGGGCCGCGACGTCCGCAAGGCCGTCCGCGAGCACGGCCACAAGCTCGGCTTGACCATCTCCCCGGAGCAGCGGACCGCCCAAGCCTGGAAACTCACTGCCGGTGGCGGCATGAAAACTGTCGGCGTGGGCTCGGGCCTCACGGGCCATGACGGCGACCTACTCATCTGTGACGACCCTCACAAAGACCGCGATGAAGCGGAATCGAAGATCTTCCGCGACGCCGTCGACCACTGGTGGACCTCCACGTTCATCACCCGAGGCTCCCCCGGCGCACCCATCGTCCTCGTCCTCACCCGCTGGCATGAAGACGACATCGCCGGTCGCCTCCTGCAACGCGAAGGCGACGAGTGGGACATCATCCGCCTCCCGGCGATCGCCGTCGACGCGAACGATCCGCTCGGCCGCGCCCTCGGCGAACCCCTCGGCCACCCGAAAATCCCTCACAAGGACAAGAACGCGCTCCTCGCCCACTGGGGCGGCCTACAGTCCTCGCTGTCCAAGCGCGACTGGTTCGCCCTCTTCCAGTGCGACCCCCAGCCCGTTGAGGGCGCCCTGCTCAACCTCGAACAGATCGAAGCATCCCGCCACCGCCCCGGGGAACCACTCCCCGACAAGCTCCGCGTCGCCGTCGCCGTCGACCCCTCCGGCACCGCAGGCGGCGACGAAGCCGGGATCGTCGCCGGATTCCTCGGCGACGACAACCGCTGCTACATCACCGACGACAAGTCCCGCCAGGCCAGCCCCACCGAATGGGCCCGCGAGGTCGCCCTCCTGTCCTACGAGCTGATGGCCGACGTCATCTTCGTGGAGACGAACTTCGGCGGCGAGATGTGCAAGCTCCAGATCCAGTCAGCATGGTCCGATCTGGAAGAAGACGGTGCCATTCCGCCTGATGTCCCCATCCCCCGAATAGATGAAGTTCGCGCCCGATACGGAAAACGCATTCGCGCGGACCCCGTTGCCCAATACTGGGTACAAGGCGACATCCGCCTGGTAGGCGAACATGACAAGCTCATCCAGCAGTGGACGACCTGGCAGCCCGGTTCCCGAGAGAGCCCCGGACGCATCGACGCCACGGTCTACCTCGCACAAGGACTCCTCAAGGGATCTGGATACGGACGAGGCGAAGTCATCGAACCGCCGATCGGGATCAGCATCCACGCCGACCCGGTCGACTGGGCCACCACGGACCTCTTCTAGGAGCGCGAATGGCGAGCACGATGAATCTGGGCGAATGGACGATGGTCATGCGCGGCCCCGAAGGCGATGAATACCCCATCGCCGCCGGGCAGCTCTCGGCATCGATCCTCCCGCACTACGGCGACGACCGGCAGGTCGTCGTCACGGTCGAACTCGCCCAGTTCATTCGCGGCATCGCCGAGCAGGTCGAGGAACTCGCCATCAACGGCGAGGTCCCGGACATGACATGCGCTCACGATGCGGATGACGTATACTCACCTCCGGGTGAGCAACCCCCGTGCCAATGACCCGCAGTGCGGGTGAGATTAGGCAACACCCGGCACGGTTTCGGCGGCGTCGCATTGCTTCTTCACACGGTTCGAGGCGCCGCCGATCACCCCAAACGCACCACCGGCGTTCCCGCACTGCGTGTTAGACTCACGTCGCTTCTTGTCGGGGAAGGCCGTGCGTGACCTTTGGACACCTGTAGGACTCCCCGCAGAGCGGGCGCGCCCGGCTTCACCAGGGGGGGAGTCGGGCGACAAGGATCGGTGCCCGAGCGGCCAAAAGGGGCTGGCTGTAAACCAGCTGCATCACGCATCGCAGGTTCAAATCCTGCCCGGTCCACATGAACCACCCACCCGACCCGGCTGTCGTCCGCTTCTTCCGCCTCGTCCTTACCGACCCCGCCGCCGCCGAACCCGAACTCGACCAGTGGTCGAAGAACGAACGCGCGATGCTCCGCTCGGTCGCCGCACAGCAGGCCATCATGTCCGGCTTCCAGAAACTGCCGGGGCCCGCGCAGATCCGGGCCCTCGCCTCCCGGATGCGCCGGATCTTCGACGAACCGATCGACACGTTCGCGCTGGCGACGGTCATCGAGAGCTGCTTCGTCCCCGATTCGGTGGCCATGCAGCGACGCTTGGATTCGATCGATCCGCGCATCATGCGGCGGATCGCGTTCCTCCTGCCGCACGGCATCTACTCCGGCGCCACCGCCTCCGAGGCCGACATCAACCGGTGGGTGGACAAGGCGGTGAACCATTTCCAGGAGGGACGCCAGTCAGTGATCGAAGCATGGGGGGAGGACTACGCCGAGTTCTACCGGACGGTCTGCATCGATCCCAGCCGCGCCGCGCGCCTGCTGTTCGCGGACGACACGAAAACTCCTCATCAGCGTTCGATCATGGTCTACAACGCCGCCAGCGGCGCTCTCCACACGCTCTTCGGGGGACGCAATCCCAGCCGCGACGAACGCGACCGCCTCGCGAAGGACATGGAGCGCCTCCACGGCGAGTTTCCCGTCGAGGTGTTGGAGCAGATCATCGATGCCTGCTTCGACCCGAAGGAAGACAACTGGATGGACGAGACCACCCACTTGTCGGTGGCGACACTGCTGCCCTCCACGATGGTGCGGCTGCTGGGAGTGACGACCATGGGCATCAATGAATTCATGAGCGCCTGCAGGAAGACCGAGAAGATCTTCGGCGAGCTCGACTAGCGACGAATCTGCGACTCAGACTCCGGCGAATCTACGACCAGCAAGGACGGCACTCCATGATCTCGATACGCCTGCTTAGCCTGCTCGCTGCCTTCGGCGTGTTCGGCGGTTCCGCGACCGTCCTGGCCCTCGCCGTCTTCTCGCCGCAGCAGATCAACACCGTAGTTGCCAGCACCAGCACACTCGTGCTGATCACGTCGGTCATCGTCATGCTCCAGCACTGGATACTCGCCCTCAGCTTCCGGAAAGCACACGACATGCAACGCATCGTCGCCCAACGACACGGCAGCGCCCACACCGGCGACATCGATGCGGAGCTGCCGCCGCGCTGCCGCGACTGCGACGCGGGCCTCATCGGCTACACCGGGATCTACCGCGTCAACGATCAGGGCCTGGTCTCCCTGGAGGAGACGAACCAGCCGTGCGGCTGCCGTGTTCATGCCATCCGTTTCCTCGGTGCGGTCACCGCCCCGCGCTCCTAGCTGTCTCCCTGGCGCTCTTCCTTCGTGCGCACGCGCCGCCCCGGATGACGCACTACCTTCCGCTTCTTCGTCTTCTCCCCATGGCCATGGCTATGGCTGTGCGGGTGGGCGTCGTGCGCGTGGTGGGCAGCGATCATGTTCATGGCGCAGAACCGCAGCAGCTCGGCCGCGAGCCCCCGTGACTCTGCGAGGTGCGCGATGATCGCCTGCAGCTCCTGCGCTTCCTCATCGGAGCCGATCGGGGTGATGCCCTCGGCGAACCCGAGGATCAGCGACCCGAACCGACGCGCGGTCAGGAGCGCCGTCGGTTCGACCGCGAGATCATCGACGATCGCTTCGAAACAGGACGCGCACCCGTCCATCTCCGCGCAGATCGCGTTCTCGGCGAGCGCGACATGCCGCGCGTCGCCCAGAACATCGCGGACGCCGGGGCCGTCGACGATCAGTCGGTAGTGAGATCGGTAGTGGTGTCCAGGTCCGTTTTCCATTGCGCTGCCTTTCGTCGAGCACCGGGGAGATCATGGGCCAGCATGTGTAGCGCCTGCACAGCCATGGCGCGCCGCTGCACGGCCGTTGCCTGTTCGAGGTCGCGGCGTACCGCGTCTTCATCGAGCTGGTACGGCAAGCCGCTCTGGTGAAGGGGGGCCTTATCCAGAGCGAGATCGGTCGCGTGCGCGAGTCGCGCCAGCTCCATCATCGCCTCGGTCGACGCCGCCACCCGGTTCGCCATCACCTTCGAGCACGGCACGCACATGCTCAGCCCGACCTCATGCGCGGTCCACACCAGCCGCCGCGCCACCGGCTGCTGACCCAGCGCACGACGCTGCTCACCGGACAACCGCTCTTTCAGATGGGTGTCGACACCGTGTCGTGAAGGGTTCATCAGATCTCCCACAGAACATGAAGCACCCGCTGATGGTAACGGAGCGCCATCGGCGATGATCGGTGCGCCACGCTGCCATCCTGAAGGAGCGACTGATGCCCGCACGGAACTACGACCAACCCGGGTACGCCACACAGATCGCGGTACTCGTCGGACGCCGCATAGCGCAAGCCCGTAACCAGCGGCGCTTGACACAGGGGCAGCTCGGCTCCAAGATCGGCGTTCACCAGGTCACTATTGCCCACTGGGAGTGCGGCAGCCGAGGGATCAACGTCATCAACCTCGTCCTCGTGGCCGACGCGCTAGAGGTGCCCGCAGCATCGCTGCTGCCCGGCGACGACACGAATGACCAGGATGACCCGAATGCCTTGTCCATCCAGACGTTGACCAGGCAAGCCAGCGCGGTCGCCAATGAGCTGCACGCGCTGGTAGAACTCATCAACAAGCAACAGAACGCACCGGGTTAGGCCTGCTCGATCGCTGGCGTCGGTGCTGATGCGGCGAGTTCGGCGCGGCGCCGGAGTTCTTCGGCGAGTTCCATGGTGCGGGCGTCGAGGGAATCGCCCGAGCCGACGGTGACTTCGGCGCGGGCTCCGGCCATGACCTGCGCGGCGGCGGCCTGCTCGGGACCGCCGAGGCGCGTCATCCCGAGGATGCCGTTGCCGACTTTCACCGACGTCTCCCAGAACATGACGAGGTCGCGCAGTTTCCAGGACTCGGCGTCTTGGACCATCACCTCCATGGCCTTGAAGATCATGTCTTCGGCTTTCGCGAGCTGCTTCAGCCGGTTCTCGACGAGAACGAGCCAGTGATGCTCCAGCTGCCCCTGCACCGACTGCACCTTCGCGAGGTCGTTGGCGCGGGCGCGTGGCTCCCACGAGTAACGTCGCGCCAGGCGCTTGACATGCCGGTCGGAGAATTCAGTCTTGCCGAACAGCTCCGAGATCCGGCGCGGCAGCACCTCACGGGTGTCCGTGTCCGCCTGCGGGGAGAGCTTCATGTACATCTTGAACAGGGTGTACTGCTCGTCGGTCTCGCCCGGCTGCTGCTCCCACAGCTCGATGTCCTCATCGAGTTCGATCGGTTCATCCCAGTTCGACATACACAAATCGTACAGAACCGGACAATGCTCACAAAGTATTGCTAACAACCGGGCTAACATGAACGTCTCGCGGATGCTACGCTGGCGCACGCGAAGTATGAGACACACAGGGTTGGAAGCCACCGTCTCGGCAACCCAACCCGAACAGCCCGGGGAGACCTCCGTCCCCCGGGCTGTCCCATGCCCACCGGAAGGAACACCGCGATGACCACCATTCCACCGCCGCTGAACGCCGCCGACGGCGAATACCTTCCGGACGAGGAGTTCTTCAACGACTTCAACACCCGCTTCTGGCAGGCCACCGACTTCTGGAAACTCGAACGCGCCACGCACTTCGCCGAGCCGCACGACGCCTCATGGCAGGCCTTCCAGCACGGCAACTGGGACCTGGCCCTCCAGCTCACCGAAGCGCGCCGGGTCGACCTGGTAGCCCACTACAACGAGATGGCCGACCACAGTGTCACCGCCCGCCGCGTTCGCATCGTCGACGAACCCATCGGCCCCTACCTCCAATGGGAACTTCACCTGCTCCAGCTCCGCAACGAAGTCTCCGGCGGCACCATCCGCGTCTTCCCCACCACCGCCATCACCGAAGACGAACGCGCCTACGGCAGCGAACTCCCCGAGATCTGCACCATGGACGACACCGTCCTCTACCTCCACACCTACGACGAACACGGCGTCCAAGACCGCAACATCCGCTTCACCGACCCGACCGTCGTCACCGCCTGGCGTGACTACACCAAGTACTACTGGGAACACGGCTCACCGCTCGCCGACTACTTCGAGAAGCACATCAAGAACCTACCTGCCCCGGGCCCCGTCGAGCAGATCCCCGACGACTACCTCGAAACGCGAGGAAAGTACCGGCCGAAGAAACGCATCTGAACACAAGCGGCTGCTAGCGTCGCTCCATGCGATTCGACATCCCCGGGCCCGTCCACGCCCACGTGAACATGACCATGCGACGCATCATCAATGAAGCCGACCAGGCACCCGTCATCTGGGAACCCGACGAAATGCCCAAAGACCGCGACCAAGCCACCCGACACCTCGCCGCCTTCATCGAGATGGTCCAGATCGAACTCCGCTACCGGTGGCGCGAAAGCCCCCACTTCCTCGCCGTACCCGAATGGGTGCGCAACGCCCTCCTGCGCTACCCCCACCTCACCGACACCCTCACCGTCATCCCCGGCTGGGACAACCCCCCACCCCACGACACCACCGGCCTATGGCACGCCATCGCCTTCCTGACCACACTCAGCCCCCTGGAGACCCTGCTCTCCACCAGAGAGAACTGGACGAACGCCAGCACCTTCACCTGGGTCTTCCCTTGCAACACCAAAACCCTCACCCCGCTCCTCGACCCCACCCAGGAATGACGCCGCATCCCCCAACGACGCCGCCGCCGCCGCAATCGCTTCACGCCGCCGCGCAATGAAATCGTTCGCGATCTCCACCACCAACTCCGCACGATCACTCACCGTGCTCCACTGCAGGAACTCCGTCAACTCCTCATGCGCGCCCTCCGGCGGCGGCGCAGACGTGAACAACAACTTCACGACCTTCCCCAACGACACCACCGCCCCCACATCCTTAGCCAGCAGCCACACCAGCCGCTGCGAACACCCCGCGCACTCATCGGCCGCCACCGACAACCACAGACCGACCTTCCGCTGCTCCTCCTCAGACCCGTACTCCGGACCCAGGCTCTCGAACACTGCATGCCGGTGTTCCTCGGGCGCATGCCCAAAGGGCAAGACTCGTCTCGTGTGCATGACCAGGAAGTCTAGACGATCAAATGCGACAGCCCTTCACTCGACATCGCCACCCTGCTACCGTCAACCCCACCCCACAGAGCCGCCGCGCTGCACGGCAGTCATACCCCGAGCAGCGCGGCACCCCCACCCAACCCACAAGGACCACCGATGAGCACCCAGCCCATCTACATCACAATCACACAGATCGCAACCACCCTCGGATACATCTCACCCAGCAACATCCGCCACCTCATCAACAAGTGGCAAAACGACCGCGACCTTCCCACCCCACCCCCCGACGCACACCTCGTCGGAAAACGAGGAACCCCCACACCCCTCTGGCTCCAAGAACGCCTCCCCGAATGGGAAACCTGGAACGAACAACGCATCGCCCTCACCCACCAACGTCAACGCGAAGGCCTCACCCTAAGAGGACGACCCCCGGGCCCCAGCAAATAACCAACGCATGAAGGCCTCTCGCATGCTGCACGAGAGGCCACCGAGAAGGTTCCACTACCTACAAAACAAACTCGGGCCACACCAGGCACAACACCATCACGACAATGGCAAAACCCTGCATTCACGAGCGATCCTCATGTGATACGCTCGAATCCTGGAAAATTTCACGACCCCCCTATCTTTTAAGGGGGTGGCGTCCACTGTGGACGGATCGGCCCTCCGATGTGGACTGTCGATTTTGGATTGATCCTGTGTGGACTGTCGCTTGTGGATGCATGATCTTCGCTCTGTCCTGTGTGGACGTCCTTTGTGGAGGCGAGCGTGTCTCATGTGGATGTGTCCTGTGTGGAATTGGTGAGCGTCGCTTGTGGATTATGTGTAGTGGCGCGCTGGCACTAGCCGCGCGTATAGCTGCCTCTCATGTGGACTAGCTCTGTGTAGCGATGCGCTTGCGTTTGGTAGCTGGCGTCTCACTGTGTGGCATTCGGTAAACAATGTGTTGATACTCGGTATGCATGGAATGTGCCTTTGACATGCGGCTCCATTCTTGGGAGCGCTCCATTGCTTGCCAGCATGACATCACAATACGATAACGATCATGGCCTCACCCTTGACGCCAGCGCGGCACTGTGCTATTCGCGCACACATGCGCACCGTGTGAAGGGAGCGGCTAGGCCGCGCTGGCGTACCTGCCTCCCTAGGCCGCTGTACGCCTCCCTACGCCGCTCGCAGCGTGCATCCCTACCCGTGGGCTAGGCCGCGCCACTGCCAGCGCGCTACGCCTCCCCTAGCGGCCTACCCGAACCGGTCGCGAGCAATCTACCAGGGGAAACGCGTATCGTCGCAGGCCAGCGCCACAATGCCTCATTGGCATCATCTGACGCGCTGGCAGGCATACGCCACTCCCACCCCATCGTGTCCACTTCGGACGCTCTCGGCTCCACTTGCGACAGTGCGACGAATCTACCAGGCGAAACGCTGCATCCTCCCAGCTCACACCCTCAATGCCTCATCCGCATCGTCTCGTCCCCCTAAGCCCATCCCGTCACAACGCGCGATCACTGCCCGCGCTGGCCGCTTGTGACGCGTGTTGCCTAGCGTGACTACTGTGACCATCCACTGTGTAAAGCAAGCGCTTTCCACTTGACTGTCCACAATGTCGATACCGTGCGAATTTCGGAAATGTTGAGCCGCTGACCAGGGCATACGCAGGCTTTACCAAACCGTGACCTTTGTGGCAAGCGCTGTCATACCCTCTTGACTGCTGACCCCATTTCCTCCCACAAGCCCGTGACCAGGCGAAACGCAAAACGGACAAAATGAATCCCCAGGTCAGGACCCCCAAAATTGGGCGCGCTGGCCTATGACATAGTTATGTCATCGCTTCCGAGCGACGCGAACCACACGGAACGCGGAACCCGGGCGGCGACTGTTTTTTCCTAACCGAACAGTGTGTTTTGAAGCGCAGACGCGCGACGAATCCCGCCCGCATTGGGCGCTCCCTTGGGGGCGAACTGTGCCATGGCTAGCTATATGCGAAGGGGACTAGTTGCGCGAAATGGGACTATTGAGGAGATATCATCATGTCTGAACCGTTTGTGACGGATCGTGACTATGAGGTCTATAGGATTCCCGGTGCATCGAAAGCGGCTAACCCTCGCAAGGGGGAGACGCCAGCGCAAGCGAAACAACGCGCGGTCAAAAAGTTTTACGAGGACCGTGCGGAATCGCAAGCGCGAGTGTCGCAGCGTCGCAGTGATGACCGTGCGGAACACATGGCGGCTCACGCTGCCTATGAAGAGCAGAAACCGAAAGTGTTCGGTACGGGTGACAACCGCGTAGTTGGCAAGTTCATTCCGCTGCGATTCCGTAAGGTTTCGCCCGTGGTTATGGATGTAGCCGAACTGTCGGAAGGTCCCAATCTCCCGCATAGGGACGATAAGGACATTTCGACGGAAGCGCGGGACCGGGCGGCTAAAGCTGGCTACTATTCAGCGGCTACGTATGCGTTCTCTTCGGACGCGTACATGGATAAGCCGTCGCCTATCGATCGCAAGGCATCATCCAAGCGTAAGCACGTGTCTACCAGCGGCATTGAGTACGTCATGCCGCACGGTGCCGGAACGGACAAACCGCTCACGGCACGCAATAAGCACCTTATGTACAAAAGCGACCCGACGGCAAGGGAAGCGCTCGCGAACGTCATGCGAGACGCAACCGAACCCGCCAGCGCTGGCGAACCGGTCGCGAACCGGTACACGCTCGCAATCCCGCGCGACATGCTCGTCATGCTCGCACGGGTTCACGACGTCCAAGCCAAGCGCGGCAAGCTGGCAGGCGACAACCGTAGCGACATGCTACGGGAACTTGCCCAACGCATCGAACCGGGCGAAATGGTCGATATTGACCTGTACTCGCCTAGTGAAGTGACCAGCTTGACGCAAGGGTTGCCCAAGCGTTACAAGTCCGGAGAATTCGGACAATTCCTGAAGGACCTCGCAACCTTCGCGAAAGTCGAAAAGTGAACGAAACCAACGAAATCAGGCTGCCCACGGGCGGCCTTTTTTCGTGTCCCCAAAACGGACAAAACGCACGCCCTGCTCACGCTCGCAACATGAACGGGCCGCACGTGAAATATAAAATTCGGGACAATCTGGACATTGTCTAGCGGGTTGCGGGTCATGGGTCCGGGTCTCTGAGTATTTTTCATGCGCATCGGGTGCCTCCCCTTGCGGGTTGAGGTATCGGTGGGCGTGAGTTGTCCTCAGAGGGCAGGTCGCTAGTAGGTGGAATAGAGCGGGCGCGGCCCCACCCCGGATAAGCGGGTGTCTGGTGGGCGAGCGGCAATCACGTCACTGAACGGGCCGTTTCTGTAGGTTCGAGCTAATTTCATACTAATTTCAAAGTTGATGCTGGTCGGGAGCGGCATTCTCCCGAGTCGTGAAGTTTGTTCAACCGGGTGAGGTGCCCCGGCCGTCTTCGGGTGGCCGGGGCGCTTGGCGTGCCTGGGTTCGGGGTGTTTCCCCGGGTTTTCAGTCATTGAAGTTTCAACTAGTTCGGTGAAAGGGCAGGTCATGGAGTTTTTCCGGGGCAAGTCGATTAGCGCGGTTCGGGTGGGTCGGTTGCGGGTCTATGCGATCCACGCGGAGGGTGAGCGGTTCCGGGTGCTGGTCCAGTGGGGGCAGCGCATGGAGGAGCCGTTCGTGCCGTCGGTGGGGTTGCGGCCGGGCTGGTCTGAGGTGGTGTGCGAGGAGGTGTGAGGTTGGTTCGGCGCAGGTCGTGAACCTGCTTAGGCCTCATCCGGGTTTCCGGGTGGGGCCTGAGTGTTTTCACGAGGAGAGGAGTTGTCATGCCGCGTATGAGCAAGACGACCTATGAGCAGTTCGCTGCGTTGGTGGCGGGTGTGGAGATGCCCGACAAGGTGTTCTATGACCTGCTGGCGGCAATGATCGAGGTGTTCATTGCGGACAACCCGCGTTTCAACGCGACGCTGTTCGTGGAAGCGGCCGAGATCGCGCGCTCTGGCGAGGTGTACTCGTCTGTTCATTGTGAGGAGGTGTAGCGAATGGTGCATCGGTTGACGACGTCGCATGTGAAGACGATCGCGGGTGCGCTGGCGTCGGTGGTCATGCCGCACGGGTCCCGTAAGGAGCTCGCGCGGGTGGTCGCGGATGTTCTGGAGGAGACGACTCCGAAGGACAAGCAGGGGAACGCGAAGCCTGAGGGCGCGTTCACGGGTCGGAAGCGGGCCGCGTTCGTGCAGACGGCTGCGCCGGATCTGGGTGTGGAGATCGTCGTGAACGCGGTGATGTCCTCACGGGGCGAGTTGTCCTATCAGGGCTGGTCGTTGGAGGTGACGCACCCGAAGTGGGGTGTGTCCTCGCACCGGCCCGAGGAGGACTCGTTCAAGGGCGTGATGGAGCTGGCGTGGAGCGAGCATTTCGTGCGCGACTTCGGGTCGGTTCCGGTTCGTATCGAGAAGCTGTAAGAGGGAGGTTGGCTCGTGGTTGGTGTGGGTCGGGTTGAGGTTCAGGTGGAGGCGCAGACGAACGCGAAGTTCGTGCGGTGGCTGTTCGAGCAGTTGCGCGAGGAGGACCGGGTTGCGGCTCCGGACGGGGAGTGCGAGGCGTTCGCGTTCGGGGCGGTGAATCCGTTGCAGGGTGGGTTGACGCTGCCGTGGGGCGAGTTCGCCGATGACCCGGTGCGCGCGGTCGCGCCGATGTTCAAGCGCGGGTGCCCGAAGGAGTTGGAGCCGGTGGTGCTCGCCGAGTACGGGCGCGAGGACCACACGGTGCGGTTGCGGTGGGGTCGGCATGTGCCGACGACGCGGGCGACTGCGGGTGCGGTGCTCCTGGGTTGAGAGCCAGGTGTGAGTCCGTCTCGTCCCTTCGGGGGCGGCCCGCGACGCGCCTGATCGTTGGACGTTTGACGGGAGCCCGTCCTTGGCGTGGGGGCGGGTTTCCGTCAGGTTTCCAACCAAGAAAGGACATACGATGCGTAATCGACTTATGGGGGTGTGCCTCACCTTTGCCGCGTTCGCGGTTCTGGCCGGGTGTGCTGGAACGGAGGTCGCGCCTGACGCGGTGGCCGTGGCGGACACGGCGGTGGCCCCCGCACCGGAGCGCGGCGACCGGGATGCCCTGGGTGCCGTGCCGGAGAGGATGCCCGTGCCCACGCCCGAGGCGGTGACAGTGCCTGAACCCGTCAAGGTGGATACCACCGTCGCGGTGGACGACGCGCCCGCCACGGTGGACGGCCCCGTGCCCGCAGGCGACGCGACCCCCGAAGGGGACGCAAGCGCTCCGGAGTACGTGTCTCCCGAGGAACCGAGGGAGGAACCGGAGTACGTGTCTCCCGAAGAGGACGACCTGCCCCCCGTGGACGAGACCGCGACCATGGACTGCGTCGACTGGGGGCAGGCGGACGGCCTGGCGTACGAGGACGCCGCTGCGCTGTGCGACGCCCTGAGTAGCGAGGGCTACCCCACGTCGGACCTCACACACGAGGAATACGAGTGGAATTTCACCGATCAGGCGCAGCGGCAGGGGCTCTAGAGCGGGTCGTTAACCCTGCGTACGAAGGTGCGCGGGTCCGCAAGTAGGGCGCTTTACGGTGCCCGGCAGGCGCACGGGGGTGCGTGCCGGGTTGCCGCAAGGTTCCCAACGTGAGAGGAGGTCCGTGATGGGTCGGGAGTTGGTGCGGTTGCACCGTGACCGGGGTTCGCTGGTGGGTCGGGTGATCTACCGGGGCGAGTCCGGCGACGAGGAGGAGGGCCAGGAGCGGCCGTGGCGTGAGGTGCTGGTGGAGGCTGGCGCGGTGGTCGGGGCCGGGAAGCTGGTCATGGTCCGGGTGTTCGGGACTTCCCGTGACACGACGTACAACAGCGGGTATGGGCAGTTGACCGAGTACCTGGTGGAGCTGCCGAGAGCGGGGGCCGGGTCGTGAAGCGGTGGGAGCGGCGCCGCTGCAAGCAGTGCGGCGGGTGGCTGGTGCGGTTCCGGGCGCGGACGGGTTGGGGTCTGTGGCGTCATACGCGGTGGTTCCGGAAGGCGGGTCACTGCTGGTTGTAGCGGGTTCCGAGAGCCCGTCTCCCACGGGGGTGGGGGCGGGTTGTCACAACCTTCTAGGACACTACTGATTTGAGAGGAGGTCTCACATGTGGGAGTTGAAAGAGCTCCGGGTTGATGAGGAGTTCGACAAGATCACGCCCGAGGAGCACCGCGAGATCCGCGCGGGTGAGACCGGGCTGCCCGTGGTGCGCATGTACCGGACCGAGTTCGCCCGCTGGGAAGAGGACGCGGACGAGCCCGAGAAGCTGGGCACGCTCGCGGTCGTCTGGGAACTGGTCGAGAAGGACTGCGAGTGCGGCTCCGAAAAGGACGGGTGCTGCGTGTGCGACACGCTTGCGGTCGCTCTCGGGGACGCGCTCAAGGGTTGGAACGTGTACCCGGATTCTCTCTGGGAGGCGTCCACGTCTCCCGGCTGGGAGTCGCAGCCGCTGGGAACCGTGTGGGTGTACGCCTACGAGCAGTACCAGTACGAGCAAAATCAGCGGTTCGAGTACAGCTTGCACCCCGACGGCGTCTCTGCCGGGTTGCGGTCCGAGCTGTTCGCGGCGGTCGGCGTCGAGGAGGTGAGCGAGTGAGCCAGTTGCACGACGGGGCCGAGATCGGGCGCACCACCCGGGACGAGAAGTTCAACGGGATGTGGGAGGCGTGGGCGCAGACGCGCAAGTACGCGCTCGCTAACGGCGGGTGGTGCGCGGTGACGGTGTTCGCGGCCGACAACATCGGGTTCGGGACCCGTCGCGGGGTGACCCCTGGCGGGATGTACCGGTTCGAGGTCGAGGTGTTCGCCCCGGACGACGACGCCGAGGCGATGGCGCGGTGCTCGGGGGTGATCGAGAATCACCGGTTGCGTCCTGCGATGCCCGGTGAGCTGATCAAGATGCTGGCGTGGGAGGTCGCGCTGGACGAGGCCGACAAGCTGTTGACAAGTTAACGAGGAGGCGCAGATGGCAGACGTGTGGAGCGGGTTGGGGAACGACCCGCAGCGGCAGAACGCGCGGAGTGCTGCGGAGCTGGTGTACCGGCTGCTCGCGGACGAGTACCTGCGCGGGGAGGCTGAGCTAGACGAGGAGGACACGGCCGAGCGGGTCCTGTCCGAGCTGGGCGTGCCCGATTCGGTGGTCAAGGCCATCGCTCACGAGCAGCACCCGGACACGAAAGCGAAAACCGAGATGATCGAGGCGTTCCCGTGCCCGCCCGGTCTGGTCATGGAGTGGGTCGACAACGCCGAGGAGCTGCGGTTCAACGGGTTCGTGGGGTGGGCCGGTGAGAACGAGGACGAACTGATCGAGGCGGCCAAGTTCGCCTACTACGAGGGCGACGTCACGAACCCGACAGTGGAGGCGTACTACCGCGATGAGCGCGGGTATGCGCAGGTCGTGATCCAGTTCGGGTACGCGGACATGACGCCCGATGAACTGGAGACGGTGCTGGAGGCCATCTGCCACTACCGCAAGGAAGGCATGGGCTCGGTCCTGTACGAGGACGCGGTCAAGGTCGAAGAGGAGTAGGCGTCACAGTGGTTCGCCAGCGCACGGGGGTGCGGCGGGTCCGCTGAAGGTCTATTCGAGGAGAGGAGGGTGCATGCGGGAAAAGCTCACGGATGCGACGTGGGAAGGGACGCGAGTGGTCGACGGTGCGAAGCGTCTGGGTTGGCCTGCGCTGGCGGATCTGGCGCATGAGTACGCCCAGATCACGGGCTTGCCGATTGAGGATGCTCGGGTGCTGGTGGATTTCGCCTCGTCCGGTCATCCTCTTGAGATCACGTGGGACCAGTACCTGCGTGACCTGGGGCAGTGGGAGCGGAACACCGCCGTTGCCGTGGTCGAGTACATCCACCACCACCCCGGGCAAGACAGCCCGTTCCGGGTGCGCATCCGCTACCCCGGGTTCGGTCACGAGGTGACGAGTCGGCAGGTCGCGGGCGTGCGGTGCATCAGCACGGTCATGACGTTCAGTGATGAGCGCGGCCCGATGCCCGAACGGAAGACTGAGGAGGGCCGGTGACGGGTGCGGTAACGGGTTACGACCTGGTGCATGCGGCGGTCGACGCGTGGTGGGCTGAGCACACCAGCGAGGTCGACAATGCCGCATGCGTGGCGTGCTCGCAGTGGGATCTGGATTTCGACTACGTCGCGGACGTGGCGTGGACGGGTCTGGATACGGCCCTGTGGTCCTCGTCAGCGGACGTAGAGGGCGCGTCCCTCAGTGCGATGTGCCAACGCGAGGACATCGACGCAGCGGTCGCTGTGGAGTTCACGCGGGAGGTCGCCGATTTCTGCCACGCGATGTGGGTTGATGTCGTCGCGGTCGGGGCCGGGCAGATCGGTCACGATTTCGTGCTCACCCGCAACAGGGCGGGCGCCGGGTTCTGGGACCGGGGCATGGGTGAGGTCGGTGACCGGCTCACCGCCCACTGCCAGCCGTACGGCGGGTTCCACCTGTACGCGGGTGAGGACGGCGTGGTGTACGCGCACAGCTAAGCGAGAGGAGAGGCAACGGCATGGGCGTTTTGTACTACTTCAATACCTGGTCGCAAGGCGATTGGGTAGTGGAGGAATCGGTGTTCGATGAGTCGTACCGCGACGTCTGCAACGTGAACCCGCGCGAGCGGAAGACGTGGGAGGCGACGTTCACCGTGAAGCATCACGGGTACGGCAAGCGGGCGGTCGTCATGGCGTCGTACTGGCCGGGGAAACCGGTCACGGTCGAGTACCTGTGGGGGCACGTCCTCAGTGACGTTCCCACGCTCGGTGTGAACCAGCACCTGTACACCCGGGTTGCTCCGGCCGGGCGGTTCAACCCGAAGTCGGCGCGTGACCTCGCGTATCGGGGTCCCGTGGAAGCGCCCAAGCGTGAGGACTACCGAGAGGACACGCACGGGTTGTTCGCGTACGGGGTCTACCAGGACGCGCTCAACGAGTGGCGTAAGTCCCTGGCCCAGGCGCGGGAGCACAACTACAAGCACCAGCCCATCCGGGACGCGGTCGGTGGTGTGCTGTGCGCGCTCGAAAGGAGGGTTCGCGAGGGTGCGGTGCATGCCAGTGGGTGAAGTGATCGAGATGGAAGGCATCACGGTGGCGCTCCCGCTCTCGGATGCGGATATCGCCCGGCTCGTTGCGGCGCAAAGGTTGCGCCGCAATCAGCGGTGGTGGGAGTTCGCAGCCCGGGTACGGGCACGCGAGTAGGTGTCCAGTGGTCCGCCAGCGCCGATGGCGCAGGCGCGTCCGCTGAAGGTCTATTCGAGAGGACGGTTCGCGTGAACGGATACATCGCGTTCGTGGAGGGCAAGCGACACGAGATCGAGGCCGAGTCCTCGTATGAGGCGAGCGTGAAAGCGCGGGAGCTGTACAAGGGCCGCAAGAAGTACCCGCGTATCAGCGTGACGCTGGCCGAGCTCGACGGGAAGCCGGTCGTGCACACGGCGGTCGACTAGCAGGAGGAAGGAAAGGGCGCCGGTGAAGATCCGGAATCAGGAAATGCTCGATGCCCTGCGCGAGTTCGTGGACGGGTACGAGGTCGGCGCCACTGTCAGAAACCAGAAGTGGGCCGCCGGGTTCGACCAGGGGTGGGCATCCGGGCATGAAGAGGGAGAGCAACTAGTCATCGACAAGATCCGCGAGATCCTGCCGAGCGAGAAGGTCACCGGTTATACCGAAGGGAGACCCAGCATGGGTGCGGAGTTCAAGCCGTCCGACACGTGGGTTGACGACAAGGGCGCTCACGAGATCCACAAGTTCGCGAACGGGTGGGGCCTGTCGATCATCAACGAGGTGCACACCCTGGGGGTGCTCGCCGAGCCGCTGGGAAAGACCGCGCTGCTCCGCGCGGTGCCCGAGGAGCTGAGTCACTACTTCATCTGGGACGGGACCGGGTCGTGGAAGGGCCGAGCGGAAGCGGCGGCGATCCTCGCGGCCGTGAAGTCCTACTACGAGGACGACAGCGGCGATGACAGCGAAGAGGACGACGAGTAGGAGGCACGCATATGGGAGACGAGGAACTGTCGTACTCGTGTCGGGGAGTGACCTTCACGTGGGAGGGCGGCGAGTACGCCGTCGCCACCAACAACGTCTGGACCACCACTGACGGCGTCGGGCACGCCACGATTCCGTTCGAACAGGACGCGTTCGAGGCCGAGTGCGATGCGTGGCTCGCGGGGCTGCGTCCCGAGGAGATCGCCGAGTACGGCGTCACCAGCAAGTAGAGAACATGAGGTGAGCGATGCGGTTGACATCAGCGAGAGTGCACCAGGTGCTGTTGCCGGTATGCGAGGCGACCGGCAACCGGGACTGGTTGCAGATCAACAATCCCGGCGACGGGAAGGGCAAGCACTACATCCCGAACCACGGCGGGTTTCGCGGGCGGCTCTGGCTCGGGGGTCCGGGTGCGGCGTCGGCCCTGTCCTATCTGGGCGGGGTCGCGGCCGTGTTCGGCGTCGACCTGTCCGATCCGGACACGCGAGCGGTGCTCGAATACCTTCACGCCTCGGGCCGGTTCGACAGTGAGGCCGAGACCGAGGGACGCCGGGATGCCGAGGCGGTGAAGGAGCGGCAGGAGCGGGCGTCGAAGGCGTAACCGGGTTGTTCGCTGGTTGCCCATGGTCGGTCCGCGCACGGGGGTGCGGGCCGGTTCGTGGGGTCTGTCGAACCACACAGGCTGTAGATTCCTCACATTAGGAGGCTCGGTTTGGGTAAGAAGGACACGCGGGAAGCGTTCAACGAACTGCTCGATTCGCTCCCGTCCACGGACGAGAACGAGCTGGCGTCGTTCGCGGCGCTGATCAAGGCGTTCCCGCAGCGGACGCTGTCGATTCCGGAGCGGCGCGGGTGCCTGACGCTGGAGTGGACGGCGACCTGGCCGTTCTACGACGTCACGTTCAACGGGTGGGAGGGTGCGGCCGGTCGCCGCGAGATCGCCCTGGTCGAGGCGTTGCAGCGGTTCACCGAGGACGGGGTCGAGGCTGGGTTCGTCGACTCCGGCGGGTACGCCCAAATGCGCATCCTCGTGGACTACGGGGACATGCCGATCAAGAAGTTCCAGCAGGTGCTGAACCTGATTCGGCCCTACCGGGTCGAGTCGGGTTACACCTGGGTCGAGTACGCGAACCTGAAGGGGGCGCCGCGTGGGTAGCACGCTCAAGCTGACGATGGAGACTGCCGAGCGTTCCTCGGACGAGCTGCGGGAGTTCCCGGGCTGGAAGGTCGGGCGTGAGAACCGGATCTACAAGGTCGACGGCGACCTCGTGCACATCCAGATCACTGGGTGGGCGAGCGAGGAGACGATCGCGGCGCACGAGGCGGGCGACGAGTCGGTGTGGCCGACGTTCACCTTCGAAGCGAGCCGCTACTACGGGCGGGGGAAGCCCGTGCACAACCTCGCGGGTGGTGTCATTCCGGCCGAGGAGATGGCGGCGTACCGCAGCAAGCACTACACCAGCGGCGCGGCCGAGGCGGCGATGGGTGTCGCGCTCGAACGGGTGGAGGCGTGCCTCTAACCCCCAAATTCCTAGCGAATCGATAGGAGTGCAAGAGAATCCCATGAGTGCAACGGAAACCTGGTACCTCAACCCGGACGGCGAGGTTGTCGACGGGACGCAGGCGTGGCTTGCGGCCGACGGCAACGGGACCGGCGTCGAAACCTGCCAGTGGCGGGTTGAGGTGTACGACTTCACCGAGATGGTCTACGTCGGGCCGGAGGACACCGAGGACGAGAACGAGGACGCCTACCTGTCGGGTCCGGCGTCCTTCGCGTACTCGGTGCAGCGGCTGGAAGGCGGCACGATCACCAAGACGTACGACAACCCGACGCTTGGCCGGTACCGGGAGCGGTTCGAGGAGTGGCACGACGTAGCCAACATCTCCGACTACATGCCCGGGTTGAAAGCCGGACGTGACGCGGGCATCGCGGAGATGCGCAGGCTCGCCGCGCTGAGCAGGCCCGGACAGTAGGCGATCAGTGGTGACCAGGGCACGGGGGTGCCTGGTCCCGCGCTGAGTGTCTATTCGGAAGGAGTAAGGCATGGGCAAGAGAAGCTACCGGCTCAGGCACAGCCCGCGAGTGACCCACATTCAGGAGGTACCCGAAGACCGCGAGACCGAGCCGGTCATGAAGTGCGCGGCCCTCTCCTACCGGCCCGGGGGTACGAACCTGGGCTATGGCGCCGAGGTCTTCGCCACGGTCGAGGAAGCCCTGAAGCAGGTCCGGTACAAGGCCCTGCTGTTCGACCAGCGGCTGTGCAAGCGGTGCGAGAAGGCGGCCGAACGCGTCATCGAACAGCAGCAGGGGAAGGGGAGCGCGTGAGCGGCGTCAAGAAGGACCCGGATAGGGAGCGCTTCGAGTGGCACCGCGATGAGGTGGAGGCGGTGATCCGCGCAGTCGAGAAGGTCACGGGCACACCGTGGTTCTCGATCGGCACGAACCTCGGTCACGGGGTCCGGTACATCTCCGATCAGCGGGCCCTGACCTACGACGATCGGACCACCGGGGCGCTGTGCGTGGTGGCGTTCCTGTGCGGTGTGGTCGAGGGCGCAGGCCTCACGGGTGACCTCATTCCGGGGCCGATGCGGGAGCAGGTGAGGAACGCGGGCGTCAACCCCAGTGCGCCGATGTACCAGCACGAGTGGAAGGCGGCCGAGCAGGTCGCCTCCCATGTGGCAAGCGCGTATCGCGACGGGGTCGCGGACGGGAAGGCGATCAAGGCCGACGGCTAGGAGTTCGGTCGTGACCAGGCACGGGGGTGCTGGTCTCGGCCGTGGTGTTAGCCGATGAGCGAAGGAGCACGAATGGCACAGCTGTACCGAGTGGACGACGACACCATGAACGACCCGGTCGAGATCATCGATGCGTCGTTCGCGGAGGTGCGGGCGTGCATCTTCCTGGACACGGACGAGAAGGGTGACCTCTGGTCGTTCGAGCTCCAGAAGCGCGAGACCGGGCCCACGGCGGGCATGCGCTACCACGACGCGTGGAAGGTCGTGAGCCTGCCGACGACGGCTCCGACGTACGGCGTCGGCATCCGCGACATGTCCGAGGCGATGACGCGGGCCGCGCTGGCGGTGTCCGCGCTGGTCTTGCAGGAACTCACCGAAGGGTAGAGGAAGGGATGTCATGGAAGTAGCCAAAGACGTGATCACACTGTCCAAGAAGATGTTCCAGGAAGTGCTCGGCGAGCACTGGGAAGCGGGCCCTCAGTGGGAGGGCGCGCATCCGGCGGTGATGGAACTGCTCGAACAGCACGGGCCGCTCGCGGCCAGCGCTGCGCTGGTGTACATCGAGCGCGGCAACAGGGGTTCGGGTGCGACTGCGGTGCACACCGTGCGGTGGATGCTGGCGGGCGGTTATCTCGGGGATTTCACCGACATGGCCGAGTTCGCCGAGCGCCAGTTCGCCGGGGAGTTTCAGCGCTGGTTCGACAAGTGGGGCCAGCGCGAACAGCTCGGGTTCCCGAACATGGAAATCAGCGACGTGAGCCCGATCTGGGAGTCGGTGGGGTACGCGGTCGAACACGAGGACCGATTCCCGGCGCACTTCGCGTTCCTCGCGAGCGTCAATCCCTCGGGGTCGCCGGTGGTGTACGCCTTCGACAACTTCGCGAGGCTCACCGGATTGTAAGGAGATGGGGGTCGGGCACGGTGGTGTTCCGACCCCCAGTGATATAGAAATCGTTCGATTGATTGTTGCTGTTGAACAGCAACGATACTTCGCATTCAAGTTGATCGATGAAAGGTGTGCACAGTGGATCGACTGACGTATCGGCAGGCGGTCGGCGAGGACCCGATCGGGTCGCCGGTGTTCATCCCCGGCGAGGACTTCGACCCGTATAACGAGGACGAGGTGGCAGTGGTGCGGCTGGCGAGCCAGACACACGAGGCCGACCGCATCCGGGAGCTGGAGCGCGAGGTCGCGACCCTGCGGCACGAGCTGGCCGAGGCACGCGGCGAGGCGGACGAGGACGTCGAAGCCGGGTCCTTCGCGCCCGAGCCGTGGGAGATGACGGACGGGCTCGACATGCCCGGGTACGGAGGCTGAGGACCGGATGACCCGTATCTATACCGCCTATCACTGGGTCGTCGGGTACAGCGAGGTGGGCGAGATGCCCAACCCCGACAACGTCGCCCACGGCGTGACCGTGTACGACGCGGTGAACATCGTGGCCGGGCACTTCTACCACTTCGCGTGGATCGCCCAGACCGGCGAGGAAGAGCGCGCGTTCCGCAACGCGGGCCAGCTCTACGACTCGCGCATCTCCACGCCCGGGATCGAGAAGATCGTCGACGCCATGGAGAGCGGGGCCAGCAAGTACGGCCCGAAAGGTTCCCCGATGGGGGGCGGCAAGCTCTCGCACGTGACGCGCGGCGTCGAGGTGTGGGCGGTGCCGTGCTTCGAGCCGGAGTGCGACGAGATCACCGAGGAAGGAGCGTAGGCATGGAAGATCCATACAGGACCGAGCTGTGGAAGCGGCAGTACGTGACCGAGCTGTCGGGTCGGCAGCTGTCGTTCGCCCTGGCGCAGGAGGAGAACCCGACGCTGACGTCGAGCATGTGGGACAACGTCCCGCATCCGCTCGCGGTCAAGCTGGAGGAGACCCACGGCAGGGACGGCATCGACGCCGCGCACGCGTGGCGCCGCGCGGATGACACGCATCCGTTCTCGGCGGTCATCCGATGGATGAACGCGGGCGGCTTCAAAGGCCGGTGGGAATCGAACGAGACGTTCTGCCGCGACCAGTTCGCCAGTCCCGAGGATCTGGGGAAGGGTTCCTTGCTGGACCACCTCGCCACCTGGGACGGGACGCGTCGCGGGTTCACCAGTTGGGGCAACCTCTCCAACAACGCGATCGGGGACCTGTTCGACTGGACCGAGTGGGCCGAGCGGTCCATGAACCGCAAGGGCGCGGCGTTTCGGTCGGTGGCCGGGCGCGCGACCGGCTATCCGCAGTGGGTGTACGTCTTCGACGTCACCAAGGGCGGCGCAGGTGACTACGTCGAGTAGGCCCTCAGTGGGGGCCGGGCATCGCCCGGCCGTCCGCTGTAGACCTATTCGCAAGAGGAGTGACGGGTGTATGGGTAAGAGAACGGTTGTGATCGAGGCGGTCACGAGCGACCGGCGAGAGCGTCACCGGATCATCGATGACGGGCAGGGCATGGGCGGCTACGCGAGTCCGCCGGGGCACGTGAACCTGCGGTACTCGTACGAGGTCGACGTCAAGCGGCGTAACCGCTGGGACGAGGACGCGTACATGCAGATCAAGTACGCGGCCGAGGGCGAGAACGTGCCCGAGGAGGTGCGCGCCAAGGCGGCCGAGCTGATCGCGGCGCAGAAACTGGTGTGCTCCGAGGCGTGGATGGGACACGTCTACCACCACTATCAGCGGTGCTACTACCCGGCGGGAGTCATCAACCGGGAGCGGTCGGCGAACACCGGCGAGCCCGAGCACCACGGCGGGTACCTCACCGTGAAGCAGTACTTCCCGGACCACGAACCCAGGCTCGACTTGATCGCGTCCGGCGGCCACCCGGCTACGTGGGAGTGCCGCCACTGCGGACGCCGCGTCCAGTACGAGCCCCGCATCGACGGATTCAGCGTGTACGACGAGCGGTCGGCCGCGTGCATTCGGGATGAACCGCACGAACCGATCCGCCAGGACGGGGAGTCGCACCACCCCAAGGCGTAGTCCTTCAGCGGTGACCAGGCACGGGGGTGCTGGTCCCACGCTGTGGAACTAAGCGAAGGGAAGAACCGCAGATGGATATCGAGTCGAGCCGGGTCGAGGGCCTGAGGGTCCGCGTGTTCCGCGACGAGGACCCCGGGGAGCTGGACGACCAGGGCGATTTCCTGCCATTGGTCGTGTCGGTCCCGAAGCCGAACCGTGACGGCTCGCCTGTCATCCAGGCAGGCGCCCAGTGGGAGGACGGTTTCGACACCACGCGTCTGGCGTGGGCCGCCTCACACTACGCGATCGGGAACGTCCGGGAAGAGCTGACCGCGCGCTACCTGTGGCTGGCCTACGGGGTGCGCGTCAAGCTCATCCAGACCGACCCGAACGGGGACACGTGGTGGGCGGTGTCCACGCCGCAGTGGATCGCTTCGGCACTCGGCTCCGAGGAGGGCGTCGAGACCGCGCTGGAGCATGCCGTGACGTTCGTCAAGGATTTCAACGACGGCGAGGTGTACGGCTACGCAGTCGAGTACGAGGCCGAGTGGTCGCACAGGGCGACGGGCCTCAGGCGCACCGAGTGGCAGCCGCTGGAGAACGGCGACTACACGTCGTCGCGCATGGTCGGCTACGAGTACGCGGTCGAGGAGGCCGAGCGGGCGCTGGCCGAGACCGAGCTGGAGCAGCCGGTCACGTTCCCGCAGCAGCGGCCCTGGAGCTTCCGGCTGCGGCAGCTGGACCTGTGGAAAGCGGTGGCCGAACCGGCGACGCTGGAAGCGTTCACGGTCGTCGGCCATGAGAGCGAGCGCGAGGTGGCGTGGTCGTACTGGCTGGAGTGCGGCACGAACGACGCGGTCCAGGTCGATGCGGCCCGGATCTGGATGGCGCTGGTGGCGTGCGCAACCGGGTCGATGCAGATCGACCCGGCGGTGGCGCTGGAGTGCCGCAACCTGGTCACCTGCGACTGGTCTCGCTACCGTGCGCCGCTCTCGCCGCAGGCCGCTGACGCGGTCTTCCACCTCGCGGTGTGCGGCGACGGACTGGTCCCCAACCCCACCTAAACCGAAGGAGTAACGATGCCCGACATGAACCGAGCTCAGCACATGGCGTGGGCCAAGCAGCGTGCCCTGGAAGCGATGGAGAACGGCACTCCCGAAGCGGGTCTCGACAGTCTCATCTCGGACATGAGCAAACACCCCGAGACCGACAACCCCTTCCGGCTCCAGTTCGCCCGGGAGGAAGGCGAGCGTGTCCTGCAAACCGAAAGTGCGCAGCTGATGCGCGCCTTCATCGAAGGGTTCAGATGAGGAAGGAGGGGAAGGATGGGTTATGAGGACGGCCTCGGCAGACGGGCGCGCATGCTCGCGGTCGGCGATCCGCTGACGCGGGAGCAGACCAACGAGATCATGATGCGCACGAACCGATGGTTCCATGTGAGCTGCAACGACGAGGAATGGGAGGGCATGGCCGCTTCCATCCTCGGGTGGTACGACCGGTTCGATGAACTGGTGGAAGCCGGTGAGTGCGAAGACGACTGGCACGGATGGTGCCAGCGGTCCTCACAGATCAGCGAGGAGTACGGCAGCACGATCGGCGCGCTGGATCTGGGGCACCTCGACAACGACGCGATCATGTCCCACTCGGATGAGCCCGGCGGCTGGCTGCGCTGGGACGGCACGATCCGACCCGACTGGTACGTGGGGGTCAAGTACCCCGAGGTCGATGAGATCGAAGCCGAATGGAAGCAGATCGCTGCGGCGTTTCCCTTCCTGGAGATGCAGGTGCAGGCACTCTCGGGCGGCTTCGGCTGCACCGGCGCCGCACCTGAGAACACAGTCATCGCCGAGTGGATCATCACCCACGGCACCGTGACCCGCATGTACATCCACCTGGGGTTCCCCCCCAAGCCGATGTTCCCCAAGCGGAAAGAGGACCGGTGGATTCCCCGGCTGCGGCACTGGCTGTGGTGGTCGAAGGCGTTCCATCCCGTACAGCAGGTGTACTACGCCTGCCGACGGGCCCGCGCATGCGTGCGGCACGGATGGAACTCGGTGTTCTTTCCCCGGACGTTCCAGTACGGCATGTCCACGTTCGACGAACGGCATGTGTCGGCAGCGCGGTTGATCGAAGCGGCCGACCAGATGAGGACGGGCGACCTCACCCCAGCGGCTGAGCTGGACCCCGAATACAGCGATTAGCAACGAGACGGAGCAACCTATGGAACATCGTATCGAGTTGGCCGAGGGTGACGAGTACCGGCGCAAGCATTACGGCATCGAGTACACCTCGGCGTACGTCTACCGCACCAAGGGCGACGGGGGACCGACCCGTATCCAGGTGTGGAGCAACCGGAACCGCCCGAACCCGCACCCCGGCGAGACCAGGCGGGGCGCGATGGGGCCGATCGGCGGCGACGGCAAGTACCTCGACCCGCAGAACAAGGGCACCGACGAGGAGTTCTCGGTCCTGCTCTCGCCCGAGGCCACGGTGATCAGCGCGCACGGCAACTCGACCGGCACAGCCGCGTCCGGCCAGGTGTACGCGAAAGACCACCCACTCCTGGACACCGGTGACGTGCTTGTCCTGGTGTACCCCGACGGTCGCGAAGAGCGGCGCACGCTGACCCTGACCGACAACTACGGGCGCGGGCAGGCCGACCTGGTGCCGCTGGTCAAGGGCAAACTCAGCGACAAGGATGCGACCGACCTGAACTGCTCGGCCTGGTTCAGTCCGGGCGGATGGGATGACACGCTGCCATGCGTGGAGATCGGCGGCGTCCAGGTCTACGTGTACTTCGCCGACGGCGAGCTGCGCATCAGCACCCACTACGACACGGCGTACCCCGAAGTGCAGACGGAGGCGGGGACGATCCCGACGCGCGTGTCGATCGGCGGCGACGTGGAGTACTTCCAAGGCTGAACCACTAGACGATCCGAGCCCGGCGCGTAAGCGCCGGGCGCAGGAACAAGCCCATCCGGGACATGCCGGGTGGGCTTCTTCGTGCGCCTGAAACGGGGCCGCTCTCACGTCCGCACCCTGCGGGCATCACCGACGTCAGCAAGATGGAGGATACTCATGAACCACAACCCCAACCTCAACCGCAAGCGGAGCAAGGTGTTCGCGTTCGGCACGGGCCAGCTGGCCCTGCACAAGAGCAGCGGCACCAAGGTGAAAGTGATGGGCGCGCGGCGCAGCCGCAACGGTCTGCTGATCGTCGCCCTCATCACCGGAGGCACCAAGAAGGGCAGCCTCATCGTCGCCAAGGCGTCGAGCTTCGCCGCCCGCGCGAGCAAGACCACCCCGACCGCTCTGGTCGTGGGTGTCTAACCCAAGGAACGAGAACCAGATGACGAAGCCCAAGCCACAGCGCTGTGTCGTGGCCTCGTGCGGGCGCGTGCCCGTGCAGATCGAGCACTACGAGATCAACAATCCCTCGCCCGGTGAGCGCGCGGGCGCCGTCTCCGTGCCCGTGTGCGGGGGGCACACCGGCATCGCAACCCACAAAGGACGCATGACCGGCATCGAGCCGATCGTCGGCATCGTCGCCTACAAGGACACGCCCCTGAAAGGAGCGGCATGACGAAGGAACAGGGCAAGCGGAAAGAGCTGTCGCTGATGTACTGGGAGCAGCAGCACCAGCTGGAGCCCGCGCTCGCCGTCCCGATCGAGGAGCGATGGATCTCCGAGGAGTACACCTGGGAGGCGCACCCCGATGAGGCGTTCGTGTTCACGCACGACAAGCCCGAGGACCACGACGGCGTCGAGACGGTCGTCTTCTCGCGCCTGTGGGTGGAGACCGGCACCGCCCAGTGGCCCCAGACCGGGACGACAAGCACGATCGAGCGTCTGGTCATCGAAGACCTGGAGGCCATGACGTTCCGGCCCGAGGAGTACAACTACGCACCCCGGCACGAGAAGATGCTGGCGAGAGTGCTGTTCGGGAGGCACGCGGTGCCGCGCCTGGGCGACATCGGCCGGTGGAAGCGGGCCGATGACGTCTGCGAGGGGGACGTCGTCGTGGCGTTCGAGAGGCGCAGCTTCGTCGACGCCCCGCGCACGGTCAAGTCCACCCAGCGTGACTACAGCGACCGGCACTGGGGGCCCCGGACCTGCATCGCCTGGGAAGAAGGGTTGAGGCGCTGGCCCGACTCGTACATGAGCGAGCTGTCGTGGGTCGCCGTCGCCGACCCGGGCCAGTAGCACTCGCCGGTCCTCTCGCATCGTGCCCCGGCCGCTGGCCGGGGCACGCGTGCCATTGGCCTGGCATCCATGTCGGCCCTGTCCGATATCGTTTCGACAGAAAGGCGAATCATTATCATGGCGTATCCCGAGTGCGCTGGCTGCGGCAAGGATCTTGCCGCCGTCGGCGGCGCGATGATCACTGTCGGCTCGCTGAAACCCAAGTACCAGAAGCAGTCCGAGACCGGATACATGCAGGCGCATGTGTGCAACAGCCGCGAGGTGTTCGTCAACCCGGAGTGCTTCGACGCCGCTTGGCGCAAGTACTCGACCACCCAGACCCCCGAAAGGTAGGACGAATGGATCTCAAGCTGAAGCACCTGCACCAGAACCAGCAGTGCGCCGTCTGCGGCGCCGCCCCGGTCGACCAGGCCGACGAGGAGATGGGCGCGGTCGAACCGGCCCCGGGTTGGGCCGGTGAACCGGTGCCCATCTGCGACATGTGCGACAACGTCGAAGCCTCACGCGAGAATGCGGTTGCGATCGGTAAGGCCCGGTTCTGGGTGGGCCCGAAGATGCGGCGCGCCTTCACCAACTCTGAGTTCGACTGGTGGGGCGAGGACGACGCGGTCGCCATCCCGCACGGTGAGAGCGACACGTGGTGGCACGGGGCTGAGTACGGTGTCGTGCTCGACTCCGGCCGCACCGGGAAGGGCCGCGAGTGGGTGCTCGTGCACCTGAACGAGGGCGAGGAGAGCGAGCGGATCACCGAGTACGCTCCCGGCCAGTTGATCGAGAAGTCCAACCCGTACCAGGAGGAGCAGTAGATGGACGATCTGGAAGCGCTGCGGATCAGTTTCCCCGTCAGCGCGTCGATGCTGCGCGCCGCGTCGGAGCAGGCCCGGCTCAAGGTCAGGAAGCACACCGGGTTCTCCGGTGCCGCCGAGGTGTCCAAGGGCTGGGAGTGGGCCGACCGGGTGTGCGCGAAAGCCGTCGAATCCTGGGAGCCCGACGGCTGGGCCGAGAACGACGGATGGGAGTGGGCGCGAAGCGTCCTCGGTGTGGCCGAGAACTGGTTGCCGTTCACCGGCGACGGGTTCCGCATCGCCACCGAGATCTCCCTGTGGGAACCCCACTACGAGGTCGACGTCGAGGACCCCACCGACCTGCACCGGGTGATGTACGCGCACCTGGACGAAGCCGGGGCGCACCTGGCCCACGCGATCGGCGTCATGCTGGCCGACGCCTGGAAGAAGGAGTACGGCAAGTGACGATCCATGACGGAGGAGCACCACCAGTGGGGTTCTACACCGAGGCGCAGGTGAGCGACGCGATCGACGCCGCGTGCATGCAGGACGTGACCATTGTGGTCAACAACGACAAGCGCCTGCTGGGGTTCGCGTTGGACGCCGCCCGGAAAGCGCGCTGGGCGACCTACTCCAGCGAGATCGACCGGGCCCGGGACGTCGGCGAAAAGGTGGTGCACACCTTCACGGGGATGCTCTCGCCCGGCCAGTCCGACGACGCGCTCGGGCGCCTGCTGGACCAGCTGCTGCACCACGTCAACCGAGGCGACCTCGGCTACTACTACCTGCGAAAACTCGAAGAGTAAGGACCGCTCATGCCAAGTACCGCACCGTCGTTCCAGGAGGCCAACGCCACGTCGCTGGCCGAGATCGCGCAGCTCGCCGGAGTGGGGGTGGAGGACGTGTTCCTCTACTCCGAGCACCCCACCAAGACGTCCGGGCGGTGGGAGTTCCAGTCCTGGATCGACGGCGTCCCCGGCGCAAAGACCGTGTGCCTGTCGCTGCTCAAGGCGACCGCGAACGTCGCGGTCGTCCTGGCGTGGTGCCGGACGCACCCCGACGAGGCCCGCGCCCTGACCGAGAACTACCGACCGTGACAAGGAGGGCTCCATGAGCCACGAAGATGAGCAGAATATCCCCGAGGGGTGGATCGAACTGTTCCACCGCACCGACGCCGCCACGGCCGAACTGATCGGCCGTGTCCGCCGCTTCCAGTCGAAGGAGGGCGACAAGCGCACCGGCCCGGTCTACTTCTCCAACCGCGACCAGGGCGCATACGCCGCCGGGTATGGAGAGGGCTGCGTCCGCGTGATCGCGCCGGTCCACGTCGTCGAGATCGACGACGAGTTCGACACCGGCGAGCGGCACTACCGCATTTCGGCCAACAAGATCGATCCCGACTGGATCACCGTCTGGTACCGCACCCCGGCCACGATCGGCGGCGTCTACCTCCAGGATCTGTGCGACCTGATCGACAATTCGGGGCATCTGCGCGAACAGGTCATGGAGCTGGCGCGCCGCGCGTACAAGGCGACGTGGCTGGTCGAGCGCGAGCGCGCGGTCGAGCTGGGCAAGGAGATCGCCGAGCTGTTCATCAAGCCGGTCCCGTGGATCGGGAGCATGGACACGGCGATGGCTCCCGTCGCGCGCCTGGTGCGTCACTTCTTCGACCACGTCGACACCGACGACCTCGGCCGCTACTACCTGAAGGACGCGGCCGAGAAGGCGATGCACGAGTGAGCCACTACACGGGATGGAACCGGCCGCTCATGGTCACCTTGACCGCGACCTCGAACCCGTACCTGGCCGACAAGCTCCCCCTGCGTGGCGAGCTGACGATCCAGGAGATGCGCACCGACGGCTACGCAATGCACCGGCACGTCAGCTTCCTCCAAAAGGACGAGAACGGCAACTCGATCGGCGGCCGGGTCATGGTCGACGATGCCGAGTTCACTTACAGCCTGCCCCCCGACCGCAGCAAGGAGACAACCAATGGGACGTGAGATCAAGCGCGTCGACCTCGAATTCTCCCACCCCCTCGACACGGCGTGGCCCGGCTACCTGCCACCCCCAGGGTTGGTCACCGACGAGGACCACGACTGGTGGTACGAGCACGGCAAGGTCGAGCCCACCCCCGGCGACGGCTACCAGCTTTGGGAGACCGTCTCGGAAGGCTCACCGATCAGCCCGGTGTTCGCCACCCCCGACGAACTCGCCGAGTGGATGGCCTCCCCGGCCTACACGTGGCACGGTTCGGGCCTGTCGAAGGAGACGTACCTGAACTTCATCGCCGAGGGCTACGCACCCTCGTTCATGCTCGCGCCCAGCACCGGACTCATCTCCGGCGTCGAGTGGGTCGGTACCCACCCCCGCACCGACGACCAGGAAACGGAGTAACGCATGACCTCACCCGCATTCGATTACGTCGCGGCCGAAGCGCACATCACCTCGCACGGGTTCTGGCCTGAGGGCGAGAACCACGCGGGCGAACGGTCCTGGTGGCTCTGGCTGCTCACACACCTCACGGAGTCGATCAACAACTACCACGAGTGGGACACCGAGGAGTTCTGGCAGGACCGCATGAACACCCTGGTCGACAACTCGATCCGCCAGTGCCTGTTGCAGGCGCGGTCGATGAAGAAGGTGCTGTCGCTGTGCGAGGCCTCGCACCTGCCTGAGGTCATGACCGACCCGTTCGACGACGAGATCTACATGCGCCTCACCAGCGCGTTCGAGAACCCGGTGCCGTGGGGAAAGACGGATGCGCAGGCCCTGAAGGAGTACAAGCAGCGATGCGCGCAGATGCTCAGGCTCGACTACGTGGCCGAGGCCTACCTGAGTGGCGCCGCCAGGATGGTCGCCATCAACTGGGGCACCGAGACCCTGACCGCGTGGTTTGAAGCCCGCGACATTCCCGGACCGCAGGCGTAGCGGTCCCGGTGACGCACCCCGCCCCGGCTCGGGGTGCGCTCGCCGAATCCGCTACGACAAGGAGACATTCCCGTGATCAACGAGACCGAGCTGGCCTCTCGCATCAAAGCCCGGCGACCGTCGTTCTTCGGCAGTCCCCGCCACGGCATCGCCCGCAGCGGCATTACCGAGGTGTGGCGGCTGCCCGCTGGCCGGGCGCTGTTCATCCGTGAAGACCACCGGGTGCCGGGCGAGCCCCACGCGCCGTTCACTGTGCACTACCTGTTCAACGTCGACCTGGACCTGGTCGTGCCCACACAGGTGGCCGATCGCATCGGATACGACGGCGCTGAGGCAGCCACCATCGCCGCAATCGAGTGGATGCAAGGGCTCAGGTCCGAAGACCTGAAATTGTTCGATAAACACATGCTCCACTGGCTCGGTGAGATGGCCTACCGCATGCCACCCGAACACCTGGAGACCTTCCAAGGCGAGTACTTCGCGATTCCCCCGGACGAGTGGGGCACCCACGAGAACCCCGACGACCGGCCCGGCGAACGGCTTACCGACCTGCTCATCTCCATGGGCTACAGCGACGAGTACCTGGCCCTCCACCTGAACTGAGGAGAACCCGTGGTGACCGACGATCCCGAGGGCGGCGAAGCCAACGAGGTGTACCTGCTGGACCTGCTCGACGAGCACGGCCGGATGCGGGTCAACAAGCGCAAGTGCGGAACCTGCATCTACTTCAAGGAGAACCGCATGTTCCTCGACGAGGGACGGCGTGAGCAGATGGAGACCGACGCCATCGCCGCCAACACCTTCATCCCCTGCCACCAGACCATCCCAGCCAGCACCTACGACGCACCTCCGGCGATCTGCCACGGCTTCTGGCACCAAGGCCAGGGCCGGTACCGCTCATGGCCGCTGCGGTTCGCCGACCAGCGCAGTGCCGTGATCGAAGTCGAACCTCCCTGCATCACCTGGAACCTCCCGAAAGGACCCGCATGATTGCAATCCACGACTGGCCTGCGGGGGCGATTCCCCCGCAGGCCTTGTACGACCCGATCGCCGGATCGGGTGTCTTCGACGCCGACTGGTGCACGTGGCTCACGTGGGGTGGCGAGCGCGGCGTCACCCAGTCGGCGGTCGACCCGACGTGGCAGATGCGGCTGTGGCTGTTCCACCCGGAAACGGGAGCTGAGATGGGCACGCAGGTCATCAACGCCTACCGGGTGTGGGCCGCGCTGCTGGGGTGCGCTAGTGGCCTCGTCCCCGGGGTCCACGCCCAGACGTGCAAGGCGGCCCGACAGTTGACCCAGCTGAACAACCCGGACGTGTGGAAGTCCGCCGGGAGCATCGACTCGGCGACGGCCGACCAGATCTTGCAGGTCATCGTGTACAGCAGAGTCCGATTCGGACTGTAACCAAAGGAGACATCATGCCCCAGCAGAGATACGGCAGCGCGACCGCGCAGGACTTGTACCGCCTGTTCATCCGCCGCGACGTGCTCGGCTTCTACCCGCAGTGGGAGCTGGTCGACGACGAGGACGACGACCCGGTCCCCGACGACTGGTACGTGGTCGTTGACATCGGCGACAAGGAATCCGGGTTCGCGCGCAGGCGCCTGGACGCCGCCCGTTTGTGGGTGGCCATCCTCGCCTGCGGTTCGAACCAGCTTCGGGTGCGCTTGGAAGTGGCGCAGAAGTGCCAAGAGATCATTTGCGAGCGCCCGATCGAGCAGATCAACGTCACTCCTTCCGAGGCCGACACCGTCATGCAGGTGGCCCTGCTGGGCCAGGTCGTCTACTAGCGAGAGAGAGAACCGGATGGCATACGAAGTCACCTTCCGCACCGTCAAACGCGACGGCGACGTCATGACCGTGGACGGGGTGGCGCTGCGATCGGTGTCGGTCGTGGTCGACATCGATGCGGACGCGCTCCAAGCGCGCGTCAACCCGCACGCCGACATCACCGAATTCATCACTGAGCAGCGCCGCTTCGCGGCCGAGACCGCGTTCCGGGCGCTGCGCCGCGTGGCCACGTCACCGATGCGCGCCCACGTCGAGGGCAACAAAGGCTGGCACTCGTTCATCTGCAAATGGGACGGCGTCGCCATCAAGGTGACGGTCGACAAGGACCGGGCGCCCGTATACGGATAAGGAGACGACATGAAGGACAGCGAGAGCTGGGAAGAACGCGCCGAGGCGAAGGCCGATCGGCAGTACGGGCTGGTGTGGCGGATCATGTTCGCCGTCGGCATTCTCGTCGTCGTGCTGACCATCAGCGCCATCGAGATCATCAACGCGCTCAAGGGATAGGAGGTCCAATAGTGGAAGCCATCATGGTCACCGACGAACAGATCCGCACCGCCTGCAAGAAGTACAAGCTGGACCCTGTCGGGCGCGTGCCCGTCGTCGGGTACGAAACCGACCTCGACCCCGACAACGAGGCCGACTGGGAGAACGACGCCTGCTTCGAACTGGCGAGTTCAGTCATCTCCGGGAGCACCTACCCTGACGCCGGACCGCTCGGGTTCGCCGCCGGTCACCTCTCACCCGGCTGGCAGTTCCTGCGAGACCTGTGCGACCGAATCGCCGCGAACGACATCGGCACCGACTGGTTCGAGGCGATGTCCTACGACGAGGCCCGCGAGCATCTGCAAGACGAGACCGACCGGTTCATCGCGATGATGGACAACACCGGCCGCGTGCTGGTGTGCGTCGCCGACATCGGCGTGAACGAGGGGACCGAGGACGCGAAAACGTACCTCGGAGACACGGACCCCACGCTCGCAGGAGGACCGCGCCGCGTTCTCCTGGACCTCGCGGAAGTGCTCCTCGGCTACGCCGGGTACCTCGTGCTCCGCGAAGTGTTCGCCCCTCAGATCGACAGCAAAATGGAGGACTAGCAATGACCCGCATCTACGACACGATCGGCGGCAACTCCCGAGGCCTGGTCGCCAACGGGCCCCTGACGGTCGGCCCTGAATGGTCGACCACCACCAGCACGAGGGTCACCCTCAACGGCACCGACATCGACATGGCCGCCGCCCCCGTGGGCGAGAAGCGCGAGCACGAGGGCTGGATCGTCGTGCGCACCGCAACCGGCGTCAAGATCAAGGACGAGGAGGGCACCAGGCCGCGCCGCCGCACGAGCGTGACATCCGACCGGGTCTCCAGAGCGCCGAAGGCGCGCCCCGAGGAGAACTGGTACTCCGTCGACATCCGCTCGCACGCCGCCCCGGTCACCGGCACCATGGGGTTCACGATCGGGGTCCTCCCGGTGCGGGGGGTCCAGTTCGAGGTCGTCCTGGACGAGGCCGACATCCCGCGCCGGGACAGCGAGGCCGAGCAGATCGCCGCGCAGCGGTACGAGGCGGCCATGTACGCGGTCGGGAACATCGCGTCACAGACCGACTGGCCTGCGGGCAAGTACCAGATCGCGGTTCGCAACCGGTCGACGCAGACCATGTACGTCGCCGACATCGACGAGCACCGATCGTTCACGCTTCTTCCGCGCAACGAGGAGTGAGTGATCTCCGTGGCTGCCCGGCCTTCGGGTCGGGCACCTGCGGTGAACACTCACGGAAGGACACCCTGTGACGATACGACCACCCTGGGAACGGGCTGGGTCAACGGCCCGCGAACGGCTGACCGAACTAGTCGAGCTGTGCGAGGTCAACAAGCGCCCTATTCTGTCCGGTGAGTTCGGCGACGGCATGGAAACCACGGACGGCGCGGCCTACCCGCTGCCGGTCGTGGACATGCGCGCCGTCCTCGACGAACTGGCCGCCGCCGAAACGCGCGGCTGCAGCTGCTGCGTGAACAACGCATGCGACTGCGTCAACCCCGATCTGGAAGAAAGGCACGACACATGATCAAGACCGAAGCCCTCAAGCGGGCGATGCGCACCGCGAACGTGAAGTGGCGCGGCACGTGGGGCGAGTACGAGGACGTGCTGCAGTTCTTCAGCGAGGCCATGGACACCGTCAGCTACGGCCACGAGCAGGAGGAAAAGACGTGGCAAGAGGACCCAGACGTCTCCTACGCCGCGTGGGAATGGGAGCAGATCCGCTCCGAGGTCGAGCGGCTGCACCCCCCGAAGGTGTTCGTGGTCGTCGGCCTCGCCGAGATCTGGAACTACAAACTGCCCTTCGGGTACAACGGCCTCGGCGAAGAACCGGTAGCTGGCGGCGACCTGCTGGAGCTGGCGCGCCTGCGACTGACATGCGCGGCTGACCAGGTCGCGGCCCAGCTGTTCACCTCGGCCGGACTCAAGAACGCGGAAGACCGATGGTGACCGACCGCAGCAAGCTGATGCAGCGCGGCTGGGCCGCGTGCGTTTCCGACCGCGAAGCGCACGCCATCGGCCGCTGCCCGCAGACCATGGCGTGGCTGTGGGACCTGGCCGCGCTGGTCATGAACAACGCCGCCCTCCTGCACAGCTTCGACGCAGAGCAGCTCGAAGCGTGGGTGGGTGACCACGCCGCCAAGGAGGCGCTGGCACCGTTCATGCCGATCGGCCGGGTGCTGTCCGTCTGCGAGGAGCTGAAGACCTGGGACATGGACGACCTGCCGGTCGTCAACGCCTCGGGGACGCTCGACAAGCTCGCCCGCCGCCACGTGTGCGCGGTCGCGCAGATCGCGCTGACCGCCATGGCCGAGGCCGCCGTCGACTATCCCTCCGCATCGCCGGGGTTGCGCGCGCTGCTGCGGCTGGTGGTGGAGGCCGAAGCCCTCGCATCACAGTCGCTGCCCCAGTCGCACGAGGAGTCGGTCCTCGGGCGCCGCGCTAACCACTTCTTCGAGGCGGTCACCGTCTACTTGGAAGGCGAGGGCGTCGTCGACCCCGAAGACGTGGCGAGTGTTCTGATCGCGGTCGAGACGAAACGGCAGGGGCAGTAATGGCGGCCAAACGCAAGCAGCAACTGGCGCTGCAGGCCTTTGAGGTCGGCGGCATACCCGGACCGTTCGGGAAGATGGACCTCCTGCTGACGATGCACGGGTTGGACCGCAAGGGCAATCCTGTGCCGGTGGAATTCGCGGTGTTCGAAGGCAACGTCGACGAGCTGCTGGAGACGCTGCAGGAGGGCGTCGCCCTGTACAAAATGACGCAAGCGCAAGGCGACGCCTAGCGCACCGAGTGTTGCTGCGCCCCCGAGCCGTCCGGCTCGGGGGCGCAGTTCGTTGAAGAGGAGGTGAAGAAATCATGCTGCGAATGTGGCTCTGGGTTGGCGCCCTCATCGTTGTGGCCGCCGTCCTGTTCCCGGCCGTGCTCTACGTCCTGATGGGCGTGGCGGCGACCTGGTTCCTGGCGGCGCTCTACATGGTGTTCGCGGGGCTGACCCGCGAGCGCGAGCGCCGCGCCGACAAGGCTGAAGAGCGACGCCAGGCCCGGGGCCGCGCGTTGGAGGCGGCACTCATCCGCAAGGAGGGTGAGCGCCTGGCTGACGTCGAGATCGCGAAGCTCGACGCCCTGGCCGAGCGCTGACCGTCGCCCCGAGCACGCGCTCGGGGCGGCTGTGAACGCTACGGAAGGAGCACATCGTGTACACCGAGGAAATCAAGGAGCTCAAGACCGATCCGAGGCTGCGGATTCTCGCGGACCGGATGGCCACGGGCCCCGAGCCGTGGGTCGTGCGGCAGCTGTGGACCGGCGTCGACGATCCGATCGAGTGGTTCGCCACCTTCGCGAAGGAGTACTGGCGCAAGGAGCGCCCGTCCTACCTGTTCCCGCTGGAGGAGGACAAGGAGGACGCGGTGGCCAGGGCGCTCATCGCCCTCTACAAGGAGAAGCGCGAGCGGCTTGAGGACCGCTCGCGCTAGCGCGGCCGGTGACGTCGAACCGGACCGCAGTAGTGAACTCATGCACATCGTATTACAGGAAGGGCGTTCGTGGTTAAGCCGAAAGCACGTGGATCAGAGCGGGTGTTCGCGGTCCTGGCCGATGCGGCCGGGGACGGGGAGGTCGAGCTGCGGCAGGTGCTGACCTGGCCGAGCATGGACAGCCTGCGTCAGCAGTTGCTGGCGGGGTTGCCGATGACGTCGAAGGAGGTCGTGATCGCGGAGATGGCCACACCGTCGAACGTCGGCATGCGCCTGCCGTGGGGGGCCGAGGAGGCGTGGCTGGTCAAGCTGGGCTTCGACCGGCCGATGCCGCCGCTGGTCGAGGGTGTGCGGTTGACGGTGCTGGAGTCGCAGTACCGGGGGTCGGGCAACGCCAGGGTGTGGTGGCTGTGGCCACGGGTCCGCGAATCGTACGTGATCACGCGGACACCGATGGGTCTGGCGTTGGAACCGGTGGCCGCTGGGTGATGGAAGGGGGAAGGACGCCCGGTGCTGCGGGAATGCTCCCGAATGTCAACACGGCAAGTCGCAACCCGAATCTGAAAGAAGCCACAATTTTCCGATGATGAGGCTTTGCTGCCTTATTGTCGGTTATTGCCGCCGATGCACGGAGGTGCACCGGCGGCTTTCGCATACCGGAAGGGGAACATCATGTACAGCACCTTGCCGTCGTGGCTGCGCGAGGACAACGATTACCTCGTCGACCGGCCGGAGATCATCCAGCTCGCGTGCTGGGCCACCGTGATCTACGACAAGGATGAGGGGTGGTTCTCCGGCGACATCCCCGAGGACGTGTGGGACATCGACACCGCCGACCTGGTCGACGAAGTGACCGACCTGATCGAGAACGGCGCGAGCTGGAAGGAGGCGTTCGAGCGCGTGAAAGACCGCCTATGACCGACAAGACTCCTCCCGAGACCCCGTTCTACACTCACGTCACCGTCGTCGGCGGCTCGTTTCGCGTCGGCTTCTACCACGGGGTGAACCAAGCGGACATCATCGAGGCCGAAGGCTGGGTAGCCGACGATCTGCAGATCAAGGAGGGCGGGTGCGAAGAGATCCGCGCCGAGGCCCACCGGCTCATCGACCATGCAGTCGCGACCGGCCGCTACCCCGGTTACTACCCGAAGGCGGGAGCGGCCGAAGTGAAACGGATACTGACCCGCTCGTGCAAGTCGGCGAAGACCACCCACCATCCCGGGTGGAAGTCGGGTCGCCGCCACTCCCGATGGGGCGGCGACCCGGGGAGGTAGGCACCGGCTGCCCGGCGCCTGAAGGTCCGGGCTGGCGGTGAGATGCCAGCCCTGATCGACTTCCCTCCATTGTAAGTCTATCGCCCCTTGTTGGGGGCTTTTGCGATATATGCGAGGAGACACCATGATCGACCACCCCAACCAGTTCGCGCTCGACCAGGAGGTGCTGTTCCGGTCCCGTGCCGAGCACGGCGATTACCGCGAGTGGACGGCGGCCACCATCGTCGTCGTGCGAGCGGCCGACCGCAAGGACAAGCGCCGCGAGAACCCCTCCACCAGCCAGTGGGAGGGCACGATGCGCAGCGACTCCTCGCACACCGAGGACTGCGAGTTCGTCTACTACGACGTGCTGCCCGAAGGCGGCCAGTTCGACATCGAACACCACCGCAAGCGCCTGCTGTGCGTCTGCGCCTACGAGATCGTCCCCGCCTACGGCGAGGAGCGCTGGAACGGGCAGCACCTGGCCGAGCGGGCGCAGTACAAGCTGCTGATGATGGACCTGGAACGGGAAGGTCAGGAGTTCAACGGGTACGCGCAGGCGGACAACACCGTGCACCTCATGGTCGACGGGCGCCTGTACGCCACGATCAACACCACCGACCTGCTCCACTGGGCTGCCGAGCGTGCCGGGTAGACAGGACCCATGACCTACCAGTTCGCCATCACCTGCCTGGAGTGCCGCGAAAGCTCGCCGCTGCTGTCGATCGATGCGATCGACGGCAGCGGCGCGCCGTGGATACGCCTGACCATGGGCTGCGGGGACACCCCGAGCGTGCCCGAGCGGCACCGCGTCAAGATCGAACGCCTCGCCATCGGCGCCACCGGCGGCGTCGCCCTCTACGACCCCGATGGCCGCGCTACCTACCTCCTGCGCGGCGAACGCGTCGACTCCTGAACCCATTTTCCCAGTAAGGAACCCACTGAATGAAACCTGCCCTGATCGCGGCGGCCAGTACCGCCGTCCTCGCCGTCGGCGCTGCATGCAGCGACTCCGACTGGGAGCACACGCCCGCCAGCGGCACCATCACATACCTGGAGTACGAGTACGAGGCGGCCGAGACAGAGACCGACTGCGGATACGACTACGAGTACGACCCGATCAGCGGGAAGTACAAGAACGTGTACGGCTGCGACACCTACTACGAGCCGGAGTACAAGTGCTGGCTCGTGGAGTTCGAGACCCCTGCGGGGGACGTCTACGAGGACTGCACCACCGAGGCCATGTGGAACCAGCTGAAGATCGGCATGGTGTACACCGAGGGCCAGCCCGAACTGGCCACGCACACACCGTGGCTGACACCGTCGCCCTCGGTCTCCCCGTCCGCCTCGGCGACGGTCGCGCCGTCGGCGACCGCCAGCGCGGGCTAGGCGCCCAGGAGCGCGGCCCAGGAGTTGTCGCCGAGGATGCCGTCGCCGCGCCCGTTGGAGAGCACGCTGCCACGGACTTTGCGGGCGACCTGGAACCGTTTGAGCGCGTCCTCTGATCCGGGGCCCCACTGCCCGTCGGGTTCACCCCGCGAGTTGAAGGAATTCGCTGGTGGGAACCCGTTCGCAGCCAACAGCGACTGCGCTCGTTTCTTGTCGGCCGTCGGCGCGTTGTTGTTGTCGATGGTCGGGAGCGCCATGATGATCTCCTCGATCAAGCGGGGGCGGCTGGGCACCGACGGTTTCGGCGGGATCGGTGCGCCGCTGGCGATGCCCCACGGGCTGGTGTCGTCGTACGGGCCGGTCGAGTGGCCGTCACTGCCGCGTCCTACCGAGACGTGCATGTGCTTGGTGTGGGGGTTGGAGCCGGAGTAGCGGCGCCAGCCCTCGGAGGCTCGTGAGCGCGACCAGATCCGGCGGTTCCAGATGACGTACTTCAAGGCCGGGGGCAAGACCGCGACGATGCGTCGGGAGATGCGGTGCATGTCCGCCCCGCGACGGGGGTCGTGCGTGAAATCGCGAGCGCAGACCACGTTTTCGTCGTTGGGGTTGTGGTCGGAGTCGGATGCGGCATGCGCTGCGTCGCCGATCGCCCCGTCTGAGGCGGTGCTGCGGCCGGGTGCGACCTGGTTGATCTCGGCTCTGAGGACTTCGAGACTCCGCGCCACCCGCCAACCAGACATAACGGAAGTTTACCGCACAAAACGGACATATCGTAGTGTCGGTTGAACGTGAGAGAATATCCCGAATCGAAAGGAGCACTATGCCCAAGCACCAGACCACCATCGTGATCACCGGCATCGACAACCGAGGTGAGGCCGACTTCGGCTACTTCTACTTCAGCGACGGCGTCCGCGTCGGCTACCGGCGCGTGGACAACCGCTGGCAGGCCATCGGCGGCGGCAAGTACTGGCCCGAGCCCACCCCCCTGCGCCTGCAGGTGGTCGACCACTACCTGCGCACCCACGGCCCGGTCGAGCTGGAGCGCACCATCGACATCAGCAACCAGGGCACCCGCGAGCAGCCGTGGGGCGTCATCCGGATCTCCGACGGCACCGAAGCCGACTTCGACATCACGCGTCCCGGCGCGGTCGACGCCGTCACGGTGGTGCCCCGCCACCAGCGGGACAACGCCCCCGACTACATCAAGTGGCTCATCAACGAACTCACCCAGGCCCTGGCCGAGACCGACTGGGACACGCTCCCGGCCGAGGGGAAGACCGCGCCGGTGGACCAGGCGGTGGCCGCGTGAAGGTCGTCTCCGTGGACAACCGCGCCTACCTCGAACCGGCCTGGGGGTTCGTCCACTTCGACGACCGCAACAGCGCCGCCTTCACCTCGAAGAACGGCTCGTGGGAGGTGGGGGAGGGTGGACCGAACTGGCCCACCGCGACCACTGAGGCCCACCTCGCCGCCGCACTGGCGCACCTGGAGCAGCACGGCCCCAGAATGCCCGACGACCCCACGCCCTGACATCCCTGATCGCTAAGGCCCCGGGCGCGAACGCGCCCGGGGTTTTCGTTCGAGAGGAAACCGTATGTCCACGTCCGAGAACCCGTACATCGACCCCGGCAAGTGGCCGCACCTGATCGTGGCGGGCGAGCCGGTCACCGAAGAGCAGGCCGACGAGATCCTGATCCGCACTTGCGTCCTCTACTACCTCCACTGCAACGACCACGACTGGGACCACATCGTCGCGCGCATCGTGTTCAAGAACGAGCGCGCCGCCGAGACCGACTTCCCGTTCCAGCAGGTGCGCGACCGCGTCATGGAACTGGGCGTCCTCAACCTGGAGTACCTGGAGACCTACCGGATCGCCTCCTCCTGGATCGGCGGCCCGCGCGGGTGGTGCGACTGGGACGGCCGGATCGGGAGTGCGTACAACATCGGCAAGTGGCCCTCCGTGGAGGAGGTCGGCGACGAGTGGTCCCAGATCGCCGCCGCGTTCCCCTACCTGGACCTGACCGCGCAGCTGGTCAGCGAGGACGGTACGGGGCGGCTGTGCGGGCAGTGGCGCGTCAAGGACGGCGTCGCTACCGCAGAGGTGCCCGGTGCCCGACTGACGCGGCCGGAGCAGCAGCAGAAGGCAGACAAGGCCCGCATGGCGCGCTTCGCCGAGCAGCTGTTCAACCCCACCAGCGAGCGCGGGGTCAGCCCTGAGCGCCTGCAGCAGGCGATCGACCGGGTCGAGGGGAAGCGCCGGGCAGCGTCGTCTCCACGCCCCACGTAAACTGAGAATCTTCCTCGTCTGCCCACTGGCACTGCTGTGCCTGCACCGACCCGAATCTCCCGACCCGCAGCCGAGCACCGGCCGCGACCTCGCACTGGAAGGCGCCAAATGAACCGACCGCATCTGGACGACCACCCCCTGAACATCGAGGATGTGACCGCTCCGGGCTACGGCCTGTACCAGCTCGCTCAGCGCCTCGCTTCCCACCTCGGTTCCTCATGGGAGGTGCGACCCGAGCGCCAGCCGCTGGCCATGGTGCTGGACTCAGGCGATAACCGACGCCTGCGGATGCGATACCTCTACCAGGAGGAACAGCACCTCGTGCAGCTGTGCACCCTCGACCTCAACGGCAAGCCCACCACCGACACCACGATGAACCTCTTCCAGCTGCCCTCGCAGATGGCCGCGCACCTGAAAGAGCACGTGCTACCCGGCTACCGGCGCTTCCTCGACCTTTTGCTTGACCACAAGGAACGCGCGAGAGTCCAACGCGGTGCCCGCCGGGGACACGCTGAGTCCGTTGCCGATCGCCTCGGCGAGGGATGGCAGGTGGAGAACAGCCTCGCCAGCGTCCGGGCCGAACGGCCCGCACGCGGGCGCAGAATCTTCGGCGAGATCAACTGGGGAGGCGACGGGCGCATCTCCATCGAGCTGTCCAACGTGACACCCGAGCTGGTCGAGCACCTCGTCAACGGCATCCAAGAGCACGTGCGCCTCCACGAAACGAACCCCATCCCGTTGGGCAAACGCCCGAAACGCCTGAACTATCTGCTGGAACTGATGGTCGCAGCCGGTTACCGTATCGACGAGCTGGGCCTCGAACACCAGAAACTGTTCGGCGCCCACCTGTTCAAGATGGACAACCACGCGGGAGTGGGCTATCCCCTGGTCAAGTACCTGTTCGAACGGCCCGGCACCATCGACACCGCCATCCGCATACTCGAAGAAGGATGACCTGCCATGCCCGTCCCTGACACTGACACCAGCAAGAACGACGATCCCACCTGGCGCCTGATCTCCATGTGGAGCGGTGCCATCGGCCACTACACGACCGAGCGAACCCCCGGGGCCCCCGCCGCTGAAAACACCCGCATGCTGGGCCACTACTTCGGCGAGACCCTCTACCGTCTCGCGGTGAACGGCGTGAAACTCGCGGGACCGGCCGGTGAACGCGAGCAGTACGAGTTCACCCAAGGCGTGATGATGGAATGGTTCGACATTCTGCGCACCACCCCCGACCAGCAGACCATGGCCGCACTTGCGGTGCTGGCCGAAGTACTGCACGCGGCCATTCACGGGTTGCAGATGACCGGAGTGGACATGAACCACGCGCACGACCTGGCGGTGAAGCTGGAGGAGTACCTGGACGCGTGTGCCGGTCGCACCGGCCTCGTCAGCGACCTGCGGCAGATGCTCATCGAGAACGCCCGCACCGAGGAGTGACCGTGCTGTGGCCACACCGCACTGCATGGTTCAGAATTGAACGACCGGCTCGACGCGAGAGCGTCGAGCCGGTCGAGCGCCGCTAGCTCAGATGGCAGAGCAGCCGACTTTTAATCGGCGGGTCCTTGGTTCGATTCCAAGGCGGCGCACCACGACAACACGGCCGCTGCCCTAGTCGATGACGAACGCGCCGACCCACTGACTGAGTCGGTCGGCCTCGTCGCGGGTGAGGTCGTCGGGGAGATTGAGGCCGACAACGAGCCCGGGTCGCAGCAGGAAGGTGTACTCGCCCAGCTCCTCCTCGGGCACCTCCTCCTCGGCCTCGGCTGTGGCGGCGGCGATCGCTTCGGCTCGTGCGGCTTCGGCGGCTGCCGCGATCCGGGCGGCCTCGATCTTCTCCGCAGTCCGGCGCTCGGCCTCGGCGGCCTCTTCGGCCAGGCGTGCCTTGCGTTCCCGGGTGGCGGCGAGGGATCGTTGGCGCCGCTCTTCAGTGCTGATCTGTGTGTACGGGAAATGACGGACCTTGCAGTAGTGCTCCAGCGCCTTGCGGAAGCAGCCCTGGTAGTGCCGCATGGTGCTGATCTTGATGACCGGCGCTCGCTTGAGGGCTTCGGCGGCGTCGTCGTCGAAGTCGATGGCCTTCACCGCTGCCTTAGTGGCCTTGGCGTCGATCGCGATCTCACCGAAGCGGGCGAGAAGCTGTTCGGTCGTCTCGGGGTCGATGTGCTCTTCGGCCGCGTCGGGCACGCGCAGCATCACTGCGGCGTAGGCACCGGCCCAGCGGCTCGCCGTCTCGTCGCGGGGGTTGTCCTCCTGGTAGGCGACAAGGTATTCGCCGAAGTCCCCGTAGATCGGTGTGCGCTTGGGCGCCACAACGATCTCCGGAGCGGCGGGGGCCGGTTCGACGGGAGTGTCCTCGGCTTCGACATCGAGGCCGCCGGTGAGTTCGACGTGGTGCAGCATGAACGCAAGGCCGCGCCGGAAATCACTCGAATAGGTGTTGATCGTTGACTCTTTGAGATCGGACTGGGCGTTCTCGGCGAACTGCCGCAGGATTTTCTCGGTGGCTTCGTCGCTGATGGTGGTTCCCGCTAGCCCCGGTACTCGATGGGAGAAGGCGTTCCAGGCGTTGTAGGCACCCGCAATTTTCGTATCCTGCTTGTTGGCAGTGCGCCGGTTGTTGACATAGGTGCCCAGGTCACCGTAGATGAGATCGCGCTTCATGTTGTCCTCCAACGAAGGTCTGTTCTGATGGCGGCTCAGGGAGCCGTGGTTGACCAGGCTCCATGCGTCCCGGTGTGTACCAGCACCCGCAGCAGAGCAGTCAGTGTAGACCCTGTCACTGTAAGCGTGGTCTCCTCACACTGGGACATCGGCCAGGGTGATGACGGTGATGCCTGCCCGGTGGGCGGCGTTCCTGCAGTTGCGCGTACCGCCGCCGCCGGGGAGCGCGATGCAGATATCGGCCCCGAGGCTGACCATGTGTGCGTTGCGTGCCCGTCCGGCCGCGCTGTACTGGCTGGGTGGGATGCTCTCCCAGTCGACGGGGTGGGCTTCGATCTGCCAGCCGCGCTTGGTGGCCTCTTGGGCCGCGAGCTGGTCGGCGCTGCGGTCGTAGTCGATGGTGCCGTCCCGGCGCCGGAACTTGCAGTCGCCGTGGACGAGGATGAAGTCGCCGGGTGATGTATGGGGGAAGAGCCCTTCGACGTGGGCCAGCGCTCGGGCGACGGCGGCGCGCCCGGGGAAGCCTCGCCCGCCGGTTGCCAGAACTCGCACTGTCACTGTGTAAGAATACCGATTCACGAAAGGCACTCTCACTCTGATGAACACTATCCGTGAACTGATCGATACCCTCGAAGGGTTCGCTGCTGCTACCGGGGACGACACCCCGGTGCGCGTGGCGACCATGGGCCTGAAGAGGCCCATGGAGTACGCCGTGCAGGACGTCGACGTGGTCGAAGTCAGCAACGACGGCGCCGAGGTTTGGGACACGCGCAGCGTCCTGTACTTCCTGGCCGACAACAGCGGGCAGCAACTCGCGCACGAAGCCCGCGTGAACTTCGCGGGATAAGGAGACAGGCTGGTGGGAGCACGGTGGAATCCCTACTGGGATGCGGTCAAGGACCACATCGGATGGGACGACCTCATGCGCCAGCATGCTGTGCTCCCACGCGATCCGCTCCACGGCGATGACGACGACGGCATCTGGCGCAACGTCGCCTCCACGAAGCTGCGCAAGCAGCTGATCCCGCGCTACGCCTGGACGGTCTCCGACCCGGAGACGGTCGATTTTGTCCTCCGGTTCTGCGGGGACACGGTGATCGATCCGATGGCCGGAAGCGGGTACTGGGCGCGGCTCCTGGCCGAGCGCGGCGTGTTCACCCTCACCTACGACCGGCATGCGGCCACCCCCGAGGACAACCACTGGCACCGAGGCGTCGAGCACTGGACGACGGTGCTCCCCGGCGAAGCGGCCGACACGGTCGCCGCCGCCGGGTCCGGCGTGACCCTCCTGCTGTCGTGGCCGCCCTACAACACCAGCGACGGGGCCGACGCCGTCCGCGCCTACACGGGGCAGCGGATCATCTACATCGGTGAAGGCGACGGCGGCTGCACCGGCGACGACGCGCTCCACAAGATCCTGGAAACGGAATGGGCCGAGGTCGAGTACCACGCGCCCGTGCAGTGGTGGGGTCTCCACGACATCGTCTTCGTCTACGACCGCCTCCCCGCGACCAGTGAAAGGCATTGAGATGTCCCCCTACCCCCGCTACAACCCCACCGCCACCGCCTACCTGCGCAACGTCCTGTTGGGGAAGCACCCGATGCGGCCTGGCACGACCGTGCCCATCGAGGAACTGTCCGGGCTCTCTACCGAACGGCAGCTGCTGCGCCCCATCGAAGCCGTCGGCGCCACCCCCATGGACATCGGTGACCCGCTGCTGGACAGCGCCGCCCGGCAGCTGGCTGCGTGGCATCGGCGCATGATCACCCGCGCCGACCTCTACCACCTGTCCGGTCCGCTCGTGGCCCACGCGTGGGCGTGCGAGCAAGAGTTCGGGCCGTGCCGGTTCGACGATGCCTTCCCCTCCGACTACGGTTTCTGCGTGTTCGGGAATCCCCTGGAGCTGCCCCTGAACGATCGCGGCGACTGGACTCCGATCTGCGCCGCCGCGTGGGGCCCCATCGACGACTGCGGATTCATCCCCGCCATCTCCGGGCCGTTCACCGAGAACCTTAACCAGCCGGGGGAGAACCAGACCATCATCATCAGTGAACGGCCCAGCCGCCAGACGCACCTGCGGCTGTTCACCTACGCCAGCACCATGCGCGAAGGAGCGCGCTCGGAGTACCCCGAGATCATCGAGGAACTCGACCACATCGTCAACTGCAACACCGACATCGCCGAGCTGCCGCACGTGGGCCGCTCCAATCGGTACGCCGTCCCCCGGATGCTGCGTATCGCGTTCATGATCGCCACCGCCCGCTCCCTCGGCCGCGACGAACATGAGGCCGTTCCCCAAGGTCTGCGGAAACGGGCCGCGCGCCTGGGCGCTCGACCCGAACAGCAGGTTCGCGTCATGAGCCTGCGCCCGCGCGCGCAGCAGCTCCTGCACGAGGAAAGCCAGCACACCGGCGACGACGGCGTCATCCGGCGCCCGGCCCGCTACACCGTCCCGCTGTGGGAGCGTCGCCCTACCCGCGACCCCGAGACCGGCGTGATCACGCGTCGGGGCACCACCTGCTACCACCACCCCGAGCTGCTGTCCGACGAGGACTGCGACACTGTCCGATCAGGTACGTTGCCGAGAGCATCCAGGGGAAACTGAAGCATGCGAAACGAACCATCCGACGAGTCCGGAACCAAGTCCGAGCCGAGCCTGGCACGTGGCCTCGGCGCGCTCGCCGCTGTCCTGGCGATCATCCTGGCCTTCGCGTGGGGTGTCGCGGCGCTGTTCAAGTGGGTGCTGTGACCATGCCCGGCACTGGTCAGGACGCTCCGCCGGTCACCGACCCGTACGATCCGCGCGCGATCATCGCCGCTGCCATGCGCGAAGTCGCCCAGTGGCATGCCGATGTGCGTTCCCCAGCTGAGCTGGAGAAGGTTGCGTACGCGGTCGAACGCGACGACGGCTACGGGGAGTGCCCGGTGTGCGAGGAGGACCCGTGCGACGCGGACTGCCCACTGGAACCGTTCCGGCCCGAGTACGCCGACCCCGTCCGCTGAGTCCGGGCGCTGTCGGTGGGGGCCGTTAGAGTGTTTCTACCGCACCGACATGAAATCCTGTCGTATCCCACCCTGAAGGAGCCGCCGTGAGCGCGCCGCCGTTCGCTGTCAACCGCACCACCCGCCAGATCCTCCGTCTCCTGCTCGATCATGACGACGGCCAGATGTACGGGCTCAAGATCGCCAAGGCCCTCCCGCGCCGGTGGTTCTTCCGCGTCCCTTCGGGGGCAGTGGCCGTCGAGCTGATGAAACTGGAACGCCACCGGTGGCTCACCAGCGAGTGGGAAGAGGCCGAGCCCCGCGAGAACGGCGGCTGGCAGCCCCGCCGCCGGTTCTACCGCATCGCCGACGCCCACCGCGAGGACGTGCGGCACCTGCTGGGCACCGGCCGATGACCGGGCACATCGATCACGACTACCTGTCCACCGCGTGCCTTCACGGCGACATGGTGCTTCCGGATGGTCGCACCGGCCACGAGTACTGCCAAGGCGACACCGGCCACGCCGGGTCCAAGCGGCCAGCCGAGTGCAAGTTCTGCGGTACTTCGTGCGTCTGCTCCTGCCACACCTCTTCGGCATCCTGACCGAACACCAACCACATTGTGTGACCAAGGCCATGGCGGCAACCCGTGGGTTGTTGCGCCCGCGCCCACCTATAAGCGATCACCGCTACCACCCCAGGAATTGATCCGCGTCGCCCCGACGCAAGAAGGAGTGCACCCCATGAACGTCGATCCCGCGCGCCTTGAGGACGGGGACGAACCCGTCGAGTTCACGCCGTTCCGGCCGGTCGACATCGCCCGCGAACGCGCCCAGATGTGCGAGAGCGCTCTGGACTACAACGCCGCCGCGCTCAACGCCATGATGGACAACCTCTACGGGGAAGCCCTTTCCAACACGCTGGGTGTGGAGCGGCACCTGGTCTGGGCTCGGGCCCTGAAACGCCACATGCGCGCCTGCGAACTGCTGTTGATCGAGACCGACCTGCTCAGTCACACCGTGGCCGAAATCGAGACCATGTCCGACGAGCAGCTGTCGGAGCTGCCGCCGTTGCCCGAACGGACCATCGTCGCGTTCGAGGGTCCGATGCGTGTCCGCGTCATCGAACAGGGCATCCTCGCGCACAACGTCATCTCGGTCCTGGTGCCGTTCGAACCGTCCGACCTGCCCATCAAGTCCCTCTACGGGACCGCGTTCGTCGCCTACGCCCGCCTGTCCGACCGCAAGCGCGTCGCCAACGACGACCCGGAGGAGCGCCGCATCCTCGGCGACCTGTCGGCCAGCAGCCAGGTGTGGCTGCCCTCGTTCGTCGGCGAGATGGAAGCGCCCATCACCGAGTCCGACGTCTCCCTCGGGGACGTGCTGCGGCTGGCGCTGGCGCGGGCGAGTGAACCGCGTACGCAGACGCTGCCGCGCCCGATCCAGCAGGCCGCTGTCAACGCGGGCGTCAAGCGCCCGTACCGGCGGTCGGTGCGCATCATCGACCTGGCCCGGGGGACGGAGCCGATCGAGGCCTCCGAGCGCGGGGCGAGCGACCGCACGATCGGGGTGAGCTTCGAGGTGGGGGGCCACTGGCGCCGCTACCGCAACGAGGAGGGCGAGGTCGTCAGGAAGATCTGGATCAAGTCCTACCCGAAGGGGGAGGGACTGCCGCCCAAGCCGCCGGGCGAGAAGGTCAAGATCGCCCGCGACCCGGAGGGGACGCGGTTCACCATGATCGACCAAACCGAGTACGAGCGCATTCTCCAGGCGGTTCCGGGGGTCCCGGCCGAGCTGCCGATGGGGCCCTGGTACCTCGTGTCCACGCTGTCGCGCCACGACCGCGAGGCGATGGGCTACCCCGAACCCCACTCCTGCATCGTGTGCGGCACCGGCATCCAGGTGCAGCATCGCACCTACTACGAGCTGATCAGCTATGTCGATAACGACCGGTGGCTCCACGCGACAATGCACCGGTCGTGCGCGGCGGTGCTCGCCCGCGACCGCTTCCCCGACCTCGACTTCATCGACGACGCCCTCATCTAAGGAAAGGACCACCCCATGCGACGCAAGAAACCCGACGCGACACCGAGCCGGTACGAGATCCAGCTGCGGCTCCAACGTGAGCTACCCCGAATCCGCGAGACGATCGACATGATGGTCGGCAACATCGAGGAGATCCGGCGCGACGGCGTCTCCGAGCACGTCGCCGTCGCCGGAGGCGTCCAAGTGCTCCTGTCCGAATGGCCCCGTGAAGAGCTGTGCTACCTGGCGGCCGTGGCCGTCTCCATGCTCCCCCGAATCGAACTGGAAGTCGAAGTCGAAGTCGAGGGAGCATAACGTGGCCTGGTACGACATCTCCCACTCCTGCGGCCACAACGGCCGACAGCAGATCTACGGCACCGACGTGAACGGCGAGCGCGCACGCAAGGCCGCAAAGCTCGGCGAGCGCGCGTGCCCCACTTGCCTGCAGCAGGCGAACGACGAACGCAACCGGCTCGCGGCCGAGCGGTCCGCAGCCGAAGGCTGGCCGCCGTTGCAGGGATCGAAGCGGCAGGTGGCGTGGGCGCACGCCATCCGGGCCGACGCAGTCGACACTGTCACGGACCGGGTGAGAGACGCGTACGCGTCGACGCCGGAACTGGAGCAGGCGGCGGTGCTGGGAATACTGGCCCAGTCCCGGGAGGCGTCCTGGTGGATCGACCACCGCGACTTCCGGGTCTGGTTCTCGCTGGTCAAGAAACGCGCCTCGTGGATCGAGGCGGTCGCGCAGATCCCGGCCGGGGCCACGCTGGACCAGATCGAGCAGGAGCTCGCCGACAGTACGACTCGCGCCGAACTCGATCACGCCATGTTCCGCGCCGACGTCGCCCGCGACTCCGGGCAGATCACGAGCGAGCAGTTCGACGCCTTCGAGACCTTGTGGCTCAAGCGTTCCGCTGAGCTGCAGTAACCGCACACACCACTATGGAATGGAATCCGATGAAAACGACTGCCATCGCCGCCGCCGCCGGGGGCGCCGCCCTGCTCGCCCTCGGGGCGTGCGGGTTCAGCGGCCCCAAGGAGGCCACCGGCGAGATCACCCGCCTCGAAGAGCACCCCGACGGGTGGATCGAGACCGACTGCGTCGTCGACTCCGACGGCCCCAGCTGCACCGCCGACGTCGAGGACGACTGCTACCTCGTCGTCTTCGAAGACGCCACCTACGAGTACTCCGACTGCATCCCCAAAGCCGACTGGGACAAGCTCAAGGTCGGCGACACCTACACCGACGGCGACGACAACGACTAACCGGACCGATCGAAAGGCACGCATATGGAAGACCTCAACGAGAAGGCGAAGAGCTGGGCCTCGATCATGGAGGACGAGGCCCGCGAGCAGGTACTGCGGACGGCGTCGATGCGGGGCGTCTGGCCGCACGTGGCGGTCATGCCCGACGTCCACTACGGCAAGGGCGCGACGGTCGGATCGGTGATCCCGACGTTGGGCATGATCATGCCCGCCGCCGTGGGTGTCGACATCGGCTGTGGCATGGCCGCCGTCCGCACCCGCCACCACGTCGACCAGATCGCACACCTGGATCTGTCGGTGGTGCGCAAGGCTATCGAGAAGGCCATCCCGCTGGGGAAGGGGGGCATCAACACGCACCTGACCGCGACCGCCGAGCAGTCGATCGAGTTCCTCGAAGCCAAGGCCAGGACCGCGCGCTTCAAGCCCTCCTCCTACCTGGGGAACTGGCAGATGCACCTCGGTTCCCTGGGATCGGGCAACCATTTTTGCGAGCTCTGCGTGGATGAGGAGGGGTTTGTCTGGTTGTTCTTGCACTCGGGAAGCCGAGGCATCGGCAACCGCATCGCCCAGCACCACATCAAGGTCGCCCAGCGGCTGTGCAAGCAGTGGTACATCGACCTGCCCGACAAGGATCTCGCCTACATCGCGCAGGGCACCGACGAATTCTACGACTACATCCGCGAGATGATGTGGGCCCAGGAGTTCGCCCAGGAAAACCGCGTGGAAATGATGCGCCGCATGATCGCCGCGTTCGAGGCGTGGAGCGACTCCGAGATCGTCGTCGACACCGAGATCAACTGCCACCACAACTACACCGCCCAGGAAGAGCACTGGGGCAAGAAGCTGTGGATCACCCGCAAGGGCGCCATCAACGCCGAGGAGGGCCGCCTGGGCCTCATCCCCGGCTCCATGGGCACCGCCTCCTACGTGGTGAAAGGCAAGGGGAACCCGGTCTCGTTCAACTCCAGCCCGCACGGCGCGGGGCGCAACTACTCGCGGACGAAAGCGAAAGCCGAGTTCACCCACGAGCAGCTGCGTGAGCGCATGGTCGGCATCGAATGGAACGACAAGGTCGCGTTCCTCGACGAGATCCCCGACGCGTACAAGGACATCGACCAGATCATGAAAGACGCGGACAGCCTCGTCGAGGTCGTGCACAAGCTGCGCCAGATCGTCAACGTCAAGGGAGAGTAGCGGTGACGACTTCCGCCCCGGGCCTACCTCGTACGGTGGCGAAACGCCTGCGCTCGGCCCAGTACCGGCTCGTGTGCGCAGGCGAGGAGTTCATCTGCCAGCAGTGGGCCTATTCGGTCTACTCCGACTGGCCGCACTGGTACAAGCGAGGCTTCAACTGGCACCTGTCGGACACCAACGCCGACGGCTCGGAGGGCTACCGGCTGGCGTCGTTCTCGCTGCTGACCCACGCCAAGGTCTACGTCAGCGAGTACGTCGCCCACCAGCAGCAGCCGCTGCCGGAGGAGACGGTCAACCACGTCGACGAAGGCACCTACGAGATCATCTGCGGCGGGCGCACCTGGTGGCTGTGGCACCAGTCGTTCCACGACTTCGAGAACGCATACCTCGACCTGAGCCCTGACAAACCGTGGGTGCTCCTGGTCGACCCGAAACCGCGCGCCGCCATCTGGGCGTACCGGGCCGTCGGCGACGCCATCCGCAGCTGCCGCAAAGACGCACACGGCGACCGATGGAAACAGCGGGCAGCCGAACTCATCAAGTAGAACGACAAGGGGGAGTAGCCCCCGCCGGGCCGTCCGGCCACCGCGCCGGACGGCCCACCCCCATACACGGCACCTACCCCCAGGAGACCTGATGCAAACCGCCATCGACGGCGCCCTGCGCCGGACCATTGCACGGCCCCTCGTCGACCAACTCCTCGCCACCGGCTTCACCCACCTGACCGAACCCCAGCCGCTGGCCGGGAAGTTCGTCATCGTCCACCTCGCCGACGTCACCGAAGGCGGCTGGGGCTACGACTGGCAACTCTCCGGCGCCGTCGTCGTCGCCACCAACGCTTTCGGCCCCTGGCGATTCGTCCCCAGCGCCTTCGACTGCGAACCGCACGCTGAGGGCGTCACCGCCCTGGCCTACACCACGATGCCCGTCGTCTCCTACGAGAGCGTCAGCGGACAAGTCAGCGGCCTCTATGAGCGCGTCCTCGCCCAGTACAGGGAGACGACGATCCCGCCGCCGTTGCGCGCGTGGAATCAGGTCGCCCGTGCCGAGTGGCACTGGCACAAAGCCGAGGGCGCCCGCCAGGGCGTGTGGGATCGGCTCTACCGTGAAGGCCTCCTGGACGACATGGACCGCGAGGACCGCAACCGCCTGGTGGAGTGGGCCGTGCAGTTCGGGGCCGATCCGATGATGCTGCGCCGCGAACGCGCCGCCCACGAGCGGGCGACGTGGTCGATCTCCCGCGACCGAATCATGCGGGGAACATCGTGACGGTCCCGTGGCGGTTCACCGACACGTACTGGCATGACGACGTACCGGGCCACGTCGCGGTCGTCTCCTACTGGAGGCGCCCGTGGAAGGAACTGCTCGACGACAACCGTCGCATCCGGCACGGCGAGGACCCGCTGGACCACGACCAGCACCGGCCCTGCAAGGTCCGGTTGCGCCGTCGCTGGTTCATCTGGCACGGCCGTACTGTCGGGCTCGTGTTCACCGTGCACGGCCTGGTCCCCGCCAGAAAGCAAGCGCGGGCACTGCTGGCCACCATGGCCGACCTGAACAATACGACTATCCTGGCCTCTGCCAGAGTCGCTGAAGGAACGGCACCGTTCACCGGTTGGGCCAGCCTCCCTGCGCACCACATGGACTTCCTGGGGCACGACCTGTCGCTGCCTGCACCTACCTGCGGATGCGAAGGTCCGTGCCGCTGCACTGCCACTATCCGATAAGCCGAGGAGACCGAGCATGACCCGACCGTTGAAGCCCGTCCGCGCCGCTTCCAAGTTCCAGCAGGTGTACGACGCGATCGTGGAACGCCTGGAAGAAGGCGAGGGCATGTACGCCCCTGGGGAGTCGCTTCCGGCCGCCAGCACCTTGGCCGCGCAGTTCGAGGTCAGCACCGCCACAGTTGGTCGGGTCATGCAGGTGCTCATGCAGGAAGGCTGGCTCGCTCGCGGCGGCAACGGCTACCCGCCGCGCGTCCGCCACCGGGTGCTGGAGGGGGGAAGCCGGTGATCACCATGCCCTAACTGGAGCATCCCCCCGACCCGACACACCCACCACCGCTGAGAGAGAGCAACCATGCCGATCACCCCGCCCGCCGCTTCCCTGCCCGACATCCGCCCCGACTTCTCCGAGCTCCACCCCGAGCCCGCGACCCAATCCCGTTACGGCACCACCACCCGCTACCACTCACCCGACACCGGCCAGCAGGTCATCCTCCACATCCACAAGCAAGACCTCAAACCCACGAGCAAGAACGGCTACGGCCTCGCCGAAGTCCTCGCGCCCCGGCCCGGCGCGCACGTCGTCATCAACGTCGTCGGCTGCGAACCGCCCGAAGAGGGCTTCCTCGAAGACCTCGACGCCAACGGCGGACCGGGCATCACCTACACCCTCATCACCGAAGAGCGATACCGCGAGGACGCATGGCTGAAGGAGGAAGCCGCACGGCTCAGCATCTTCGGCGCCCTCCTCGTTGACACCAACCTCACCCACGTCCTCTACACCGACCAGATCAACGCCTGGGCAGCCGAAGAGCAGGGCTTCGCGCTGGCGACGATCACCGGGGACCTCACGGGTTCGGCGTACATGCTGAACGAGCGGTTCGACGGGCGCGTCGCGGAAGGCTTCACGCAGATCTGGGAGGCCGAGGAGGGGGAGACGGTCGACAAGCTGGACCGGCTGCGCGACCTGGCAGCGCCGGTGCAGTGGGCGCTGGAGGGCATCATCCGCGAAGGCGTCGTCGGCGACGCCGACCACGAGCTGGTGCAGCAGCAGCTCCGCGACATCGAGGCAGCGGTCAAGCAGCTGCTCGGGACGCTGGACACGACCGCCGCCCGAGAGTCGTAAGCGCCGTGGACCGCGACGAATACGGCTGGGATGAGCTGGGCAAGGATCTGGCGTTCCTAACGCCGTTGACCTTGATGCAGACCCATCACCTGCTGTGGCCCCTGCAGTACCGGAGCGAAGGCTCGGAGGTCCCGGTCGTGCATCCCTACGATCTGTGCAGGCCGCTCGTGGACCTGCTCACCGCCGAGGGCGACTACCGGATCATCGGCCGCGCCCTCCAGCGCCTGATAGCCCCGGCTCCCGAAGACACACCCGCCGACCTGGACTCGGCAACGCACCTCGGGGCAACCCTCGGCCTCCACCCCCCGAAAGGACAGCAGGATGGACAGAGCTAATCAGCACCTCATCGACCTCCACCGCGAAGGCGTCATCGCGCCCGGCGAATGCCTCGCATGCGGCCAGGACAACTGGAACCCCGGCTACGACCGGGGCGACGATCCGACCTACATCGGATTCCAATGCCGAGGATGCGGACAAATCACCAGTGTCGAGCACCCCGCACCCGAAGCAGAAAATCCGTCGGTCGACCTCGGCGAGTACCCGTTCACCGAGCATGTGATAGCGGAACTGAAGGCCATACGCGCCGACCTCAAGAACTGCGCCCGCGACACCACGGGCCTGATGTACCGGGGCGGCCCCGACGGGCTGCGCCAGCGCGAGTACATCGCCGAAGCCGACACCAACGGGCCTCCCGACCGGTGCGACGACCGCATCTGGGCGGCCCGAGGCCGCGTGACGGAACTGCTCGACCTGCTCGACCCGACCGAACCGGCCGCTGAGGAATCCTGATGGCGCTGAGAAAGCCCTCGTTCATCTGGAACCGAGAGCGCGTCGTGATCGCGGAGCTCCTGCTGGGCAGCGACGCGCCGCGCACGGCCACGTCGGTGGCGCGAGCGCTGCTGCTGCAACGCGGCAACGTCACGCACTATAAACTCAAAGCGGGACAGCACAAACGCGCCTTCGAGTTGGCGTCGCTGGAACGCATGGAGAACGAAGGGTTCCTGGAGGCCAACTACTCCCACAGCCCCGACCAACCCCTGGGCATCGAGCGGACGTTCACCATCGCCCCCGACAAACGCGCCTACGTCCAAGAACGCGTCAACCGCTTCCGCCAGCGCCACCCACTGCAGCAGTGGCACGTCGAAATCGACGTCCCCACAACCCCGCTCTCAGCGGAGGAGGAGCAGGCGCTGCGACAGGCGATGCCGAGGCTGATCTGTTTCAAGCAGGCACCCGGGGAGTGGCTGACCGTCGTCATGAGGGCCGACACCGAGCACAAGGAGGACGCTTTCGACGCTGTCTATGATGAGTTCGTCGAGGCCTGGTCGAATACCCTGACCAGGGGCAGTCCCCCGAACTTCGGTGTCAGCCACACCGCCCCCCGGGACGACAGCACCGCATAGGGCGAGAAGGGCGCGGGTTCATGGATGAAGAAGAGCGACTCATCAACCGGGACCTGCTCTGGGCTCCGGGCACCGACAAGCTCACCCGCGCCCAGATGGACGCCATCCGCACCCGCGACGCCAGCGCCGCCCGGCCGATCCCGTCACGGACCGCCCTCGGATACGACCACCTCATGGCCGACGCCGATCGCAGCGCCCTCATCGCCGAAGTCGACCGGCTCCAGGAAGCACTCACCAAGACACGGGAGTTCGCCGAGGAATGCGTGGCCGCCCGCGACCTGTACCGGACCTGGCGCGACGAGGCATGCGACGAGCTGGAGAACCACCGCGACAACGCGCTCGTAGCCGCGTTCGCGCTGGCCGATGTCGCGAAGGCGACAATGGCTGATCGTGATGAGCTGGCGGCTCGTCTTGCCGATTCCGGCGCCGACAACCGCTGAACAAGGTGCTGCCGGGGGCATGCGCACACCCCCGGCAGACAGGAGCCTTCACCCCTACGGGGTGGTGATCTTCCAAGGCCCGCTGTCGACGATGGTAACGACCGCGAACAGGCCGTCGTCGTCGCCCGCGCCCTCATCGTCCTCATCATCGTCGCCGTCGTCGAACTGCTCCGAGATTCCGTCGTCGTCGTCATCATCATCGTCATCATCGTCATCGTCGCCCATGGCGCACGCGATGGCGATGGCAGCGACCACTGCAGCCAGCGCAATGACCCACGGGCGCCGGTGCCAGGGCTTCGGCCGCTGCTCGGGGGAAGATGGAATTGGCATAGCGACTCCTTCAGCCACGGATACGAACACATAATAGAGTGGACCTCACTACCGTCTTGCGAGCGCTGCCATCGGCCGCCCTCCAGATGACCCCAGCCAGCCATATCGAACGGACATCCCGAATGTCGACCCTGAAATCACCTTACGACCAACATCTCGAATATCTCCGCGACCGCATGCAAGCCGTCAAGTCCGACGTCGACCTCACGCGGTCCGCTCGCAGCAGCGCCATCATGGAACTCCATGGAGCCGCACTTCAGTTCATCACCGTAAACCAGCTCATGACAGTGCAGGAAAAACCGGGCAAGCGACATCGACCCGCAACCGAAGAGGAAATCCGGGAGCGCGTTGCCGCCTGCGTGGATGGCGTCTCCATCGAACGGTTCGTCGCCGACATGGCCGACTGCGGCGTCGACGAAGAACAGGCCTGGGATGCCGCCTCGGATGCAGGATACGGCGACATCGAGCTGTGGGGGATGACCTTCCCCGAAGCGATTCGAACTGCTGGTGCTCTTGGCATTTCTTACGCCCCCATCCTCGCCCGCGACTCCTAGTACCACCCCGAAAGAAAGGTCACCCGATGACAGTGCTCACCAAATCCCAACTGGACACCGTCTGGGCGGGCCTGAACTGGCTGTACACCATCGAGCAGGACGACTCGGAGTCGATCGTAAGCCATCATGGGATCAACGCTCCCGTGGTGGAAGGGCGCCGCTACAGGTTCATCCCTTCCGGGTTCAACCCCGTCGGCGCCCCGGTCATCGTCGTCTCCGTGGCGAAGCCCCACTACACGGGCCCGCTCGACAACCAGGAGCTGGCCAACCCCCTGCAGCCCGGCGAGTTCACCCAGCTCCAGGCCCAAGTCCAGGACTGTGGCCATGAGATTCACTCCACCTGGAACGGTGAAGGCGAGACCGGCAGCATCGGGCTCGCCACACCCGCGCACCCCACCCTGCTCGCGGCGCTGGAGCGCAACCGGCAGGGCTGCCCTGACCACCCTAAGCAGATTCTCTGCAGCTGGGACGGCTGCCCCTGGCACAGCACTCACATCGCCAAGCTCCAGGTGCCGGAGGGCTGGTAGTGGATTCCCGGCTATCGCGATGGAAAGACGCCGACGGCCAAGTTTGGCAGATTTGCCAGATCTGCACTAGTCCAACTCGCTACGAGAATCTCGCGCCCACTCAGACCGAAGGTCTCCGATGGGACGTATGCTCTCCTTGTCACGAAGCAGAATTCAACCGGGCCGCCGACTATCTCATTCGACGCTTGATGCCGAAAATTCCCACCGAGTACCAGGCTGGATTCGAATACATGATGGCCGGAGGCGAGTATGCGATGGCCGTCAACGATCTCTTGACCGTAATAGAAGATCACCATATCGAATTGTCACCGGTTGAATCCCGGACGATTCATGTGCTTACGAAAGGAAATCCATGATCACGTGTCCCGGATGCGGGCACCAGTTCAAGGCCTACATCGACGAAGACGCCGACGACGAGGAGTACGGCCCCCGCGTCGAGTGTCCTGAGTGTGGTGCGGAATTTGACCCCGAGACCGCCTGACAGGACCGGATGAAACTGTGAAACCCACTGATTTCCACAGCTACGGACCGCCCCACGAGATCGACGGAATACCCTGGCGGTTCCTTGGCGAGGCGATGAGCGTCAACTACGCGAGCCATCACGTCATGATCAAGCTCTGGGGCACCGACCAGGCGAAGAACACCGTGTTCAACCTCCAGATGGAGGCCTTCAAGTACTGGGTGCGGCCGTCACAGCGAAAGAAGAAGTATCCGAGGGCACTGGTCGTGCCGGTCGCGACCTGGGATGAGCATTTCCCCGAGGAAGAGCTGTCCGCCGAAGCGGTGGCACGGTTCTACCAGCTGAAGCAGATGGTGCGAGACATGTTCGGCGACGTCCGGTGGTCGCACGAGAGGAACCCTAAGCCAGTAGTACCCGATAACGACACCGGTCCCAACCAGGACGAATAGGAGAAGAGGGCAATGCCTGAATGGATGATGTGGGTATTTCTTTTCATGGGAGCATGGGCGTGCTACTTTCTAATGAAAATATCAGCCCAATTGAGGATACTCGATGAGTGGCTGAAAATGATCTGGGAAAACCAGAACACGCACCATCGATTTCGCATGAACATGAATTTCCGCAGTCAAGTTATCCGAATCATGCAACTGCTGGAAAAGCAAAACAAATTAGGAGTAATGCTGATGGAGTTTTTCTTTTACGACGTCGTCCTGCCTGTGTTCGATGTGCAGGGGCTGCTTGCTGACGGACTCGGCGATCTCGCTATGGAGTGGATCGGCGATGACGCCGGTCGGTCGCTTCTGGTGTTGGGCGATGACACGCTGATCGTGCAGGGTTACGTGGAGGCTGAAAACAGAGAGGGGGCCACTCGGCAGGCCATGTCTGTCGCTAATGACCTCTACCGAAACCAACTGGGGCAGCAGCTGGCGTTGCCGCCTGCGCGGGTCCGCGATCCCTTGGAGCAGCTGACCTTCCTCAACGCCGGACTTCTGCCGGACTACCAGCTGCCCCATATCTCGCTCCATCACGTCATGGAGCTCGGGGCTGCCGCGCACATGCGGGCCAGCGATCCCACCCCCACCGAGGCGCGACTGTACCGGACGCAGCCATCCACCGGAGTCGAGTAGTTCATGGACAAGGACGTTCACGACTGGCGTGGATCTCCCGAAATGTGTCTCGCTGAGAACCTGTGCTTCGATGGAGAGAACGAAGTCGAAGTCCTCTGCGACGAAGAACCCGATCACCCCGACGACCATATCGATAACGAGCGCGGGTTCTCATGGCCCAAGGAAGAACAGGAAAGGAAAGCAGGATTATGAAAGCAAAAGCTTCAGCCATCTCTCAGAACCGAGGTGCCAAGGGTGGCGACATGCGCTCGCACAACGACCTCGGTGCGAAGGTTCGAAAGCTGCACCGCGACTACAAGATAGCGCTAGCAATGACTCTAGCGGGCAAGAGTGACGCCGAGATCGTCGTCAAGCTCGCCCTCCCCGAAGTCGACGAGACGAAGCTCAAGGAGAACATGCAGCAGCTGCTGCGGCACCTGCGGCTCGATAGCTTCGATGACGCCGCCCTTCACGGACGTCCGGTCCGACGTGCGCTGGCACAGTTCACGTAGTTCGAGGAACGAAAGGAACATCATGACTCTGACCAACTACGCCGTCGCTCCGGGTGAATACCTGAGGGAGTGGATCGACGATCAGGGAATGTCCGACCAGGCAGTCGCCGACCGCCTCGGGTACACACTCGAACAGCTCAAAGGAATCCTCAACGGGAGCGCGCCGGTTACGAGCGATACCGCAATCCGGCTGGAGCGGGTCGTTGGCATCCCCGCCGATTCGTGGATTCGGTACGAGAACACCTACCGAGCGGACGTTGACCGCATCACCGACGAAGGACTTCCCACAACATAGGTTGCGGGAAGAACGAAGGAATTCATGGACCGCCCGAAAGAACTTGAACGTGCCCTGCGGCAATCAATCGTCGGCCTCACCAAATGGTCGGGAGAAACCGCTATGGAACCGGTGTTCCTTCTCGTGCGAGAGGGAAATTATCGGGAGGCCACGGCGGCACTTATGCAGATGGTGGCCGACCGCGCCGTTGTGGTGCATCGCTGGCACGAGCACGTGCTGCTTCGCGCCGCCGTCGCCTACGAGGTCGATCCGGCCCCACTGCGCAACGCACAGACGCTGCCGGATTGGCCGGTCCTGGAGGATTTCGGATTCCTGCTCGACCACGTCATCGACTGGCTCGAAGACCGCCTGCCGGACGGTGAAGCCGAACGCATGCGAGAAACCCATCGCTGTGGCGAAGGCGGTATGGTCGTCAGCTGGATTGCCACCTGCGTCGCGGAGAGCAACATCGAACTCACAAGAGCGGAGCTGCAGGCGATCCAGATGCTGCGTTACGAGGCCGACATCGACTGGTTCAAGTACAGGGTCGCCGAACAGGTGCCAGCATCTCACGGAACCTCCGGCGGCGTCGAGCTGACCGACAAGGTCATCGAGCGGCTCGCCGCCGAAGCCGAGCAAGGCTACGACCTCGACCAGCTCAAACCCCGTAGGAGGAAATAACGATGACCACCTGGCACATCAGCATCACTTTCGAGGCGCCGCGCGGCGCTGTCATCACCGATGACACCGTCAGCGCCATCCACGAGGCGCGGCCCGAGTTCAACACGGTGTCGCGCCTGCCGGACAACCGGCTGGAATTCACGGTGGACGCCGACAGCGGCTCCAGTGCCGACCTCTACGCAGGGGTGTACCGCGTAGCTGTTCAGGTCAGTACCTACGTGCTCGGCCCCGTCAAGTTCCTTCGCGGCGAGGTCGTCCGCCACGACCACTGGCTCGAACAGATCGATCCCAACGGAGAGATCCGGGCCTGGGCAGACCAAGGGACCCCTACGACATAGGTTGTGGGAAGAGGTCTTCTCGTGAGTTATATTCGCGTTTCGAAAGTTGAGTCCACGTGGCTCATGTATTGCAGAGAGTGATCACCATGGAACTGAACCTGACCACGATCGCGGACCCCCTCGGCGGTCACGCTTCGATTCGAACGATCACCGTCACCGGCCCCGACGTTCCGGACCCCGACCGGTTGCGGTGCGTCACCTTCATCGAGGGGCGGTGGGTGGCTGTCCCAGCCCACACGGGCGCCGACGGCGAGTCGGCGGGAAAGGTTGCCGTCGGCGACACCGTCATGCTGAACGAAAAGCGGATGCGGGTGGAGGCCCGACCCGGAGCCGATCCCGAGCTCGTCGACGAGAGCGAGGGCTACTACGGGGAGCTCCCGAAGCCGGAGACCGTCGTTGCGATGGCACGGGATGCGCTCAAGGACGGTCTCGCCGCGCTCGACCAGGTCCGGAAGCTGACGCTGCTCCCCGAGGACGTGGATGCCAACGCTGCCGCTGATGCGGTGGCCGCGTTCTGCGCGGCCGTGGCGGCCCGCAGGCCCTGGGAGGGGCCGGTCGGCACTGTCCAGGCCGATGCGGTCGGCGTCCGGCTGGGCAACATCGCCGATCAGGTTCAGCGGGTTGCCGACCTGGTGTCGTCGGCCGCCGAAGCCTGGGACGATGCCAACATGGAGGTGCGCGCCATCATCGACGCTGCCCGTACCGGTGTCGGGCCCGACGGCAACCCCGAGCTGCGGTTCGCTCACTTCGACGACGAGCCGGAACCGGAGCCTGAGGACACGGGTCCGGTGATGAACCTGGTGATGGAGCGCTATGGTCGCCGCTCCACAACCTCCGCAGCAGTCCACAGGGGAGTCAGAAAAAGCAGGTGGTCGACGGTACCGCAGTGCGGCGCCGCCGCCTTCGACAGGTTCTCGCAGACGGCCAACGCGGTAACGTGCAAGCGGTGCCTGCGCCTGCAACCCGACGGCAGCGAGCAGGAACTCACATGAATGACGATGACGTCCAACCGGGCCCGCCCCTCCGGGTGACCAAGCCGATGCATGCCATCATGCGGGCGCTGGCCGAACTGGATGACCCTCCGACCGGCTACGTCCTGTGCACGCACACCGAGATGGGCGCTGGCTCCATCTACCCTGCACTGGAGCGGATGGAGTACGAGCTGGGGTGGGTTGAAGGCATCTGGGTACCAGCGGCGGGCTACCCGGAGGGGCGACGCCGGGTGTACTCGACGACGTCCACGGGCCCCGAGAAGTACGCTGAGGCCACCCGGCTCCAGGCCGAACGCCGTGAGCGACGCCGATCCCGGCGGCTGCTGCGGCGCTGGCGGCAATGGCGCGGCAAAGCCGACGCCCCCGAAGCTTGAGCCATCCCGGTCCAACGATTACAGAAAGTTGCCTCCCGTGCGCACCATCAACCATGCCACGAAGCACGCACCAGCACCGGCTGGTGTGTACGCGCAAGCCGCTGAGCGCGGTGGCATCATTGCCGTCGCCGGACAGGTCGGCATCAGCCCCGTCACCGGGCAAATCATTCGAGGCCACGAAGAGCAGATTCGGCAGGCGATGGACAACCTCGTTGCCGTCCTCGAAGCCGCCGACTCCCACCTCGGAGAGGTCATCCAAATCCGGGCGTACCTGACCGACTCGGCTCTCTTCCCGACGTTCAACTCGATCTATGGGGGGTACGCCGCCGGATACATGAGCCCCAGCACGCTCGCCGCGCGGGCAACCGTTTGCGCGGCGCTCACCCATCCGGACCTCGTGTTCGAAATCGAAGCGCTGGCGGTGCGATCGTCCGGGGCGACGTCATAACCGAGCCGCGAGCCCAGGAGATTCGCTGGGATGAGTGGAATCCCCCACCCCCGATCTTCCATATCGACCACTTGGAGGAGAGCACGTGGCAGCCGGGGCACATCGAAGATGAGAAGCGGTGCAATGACGACACTTCTCGTGAGTTACATTCGCGTTAACCAAAGCTGAGCTACAACGGCTCAAGCCACAGAAAGGGACCATATGGATCACTCTCACGGTCTCGATACCGCTCCCGCTTCGTCTCCTGTTCCATGGGCACCGAACGCCGACGCGACGGTGACCATGCGGCTGTTCGCCTTCTGTCGAGACAAATGCGAGGAGTGCATCGCGGCCCTCGGGCGGGAGGCCTCGCAATCGCCGGACACGACGGCGGTGCTCATGGGCGCTGCGATGTCGATCGCCAAGCACATGCCGCCAGCGCTTCTCCCGTCCCTGAAGAACACGATCCTGCATGGGCCGTCGTTCGCTCTCGTGTTGGATCGCATCGCCGCTGCTGGTGACAACCCCAGTAGCGACGACCTGCTGGCCATGATGCGTGAGATGGACGTCGCTGACCGGCTTTTGATCTGCGACGCGAGCGCTCGGTGGATGGACCTGTACATATCTCTGCTATGACGGGCCCGAAGGCACAGGAGATTCGCTGGGGCGAATGGAAGCCTGCACTGCCGGTGTTCCATATCGATCCTTCCTGCCAGGCGTGTGAGTTTCCTGGGCCGCTGATGTTGCGGTACGGGAAGATGCTGCATCCGGGCAAGCGGGTCCGAAAGTTGACGGTCCGGTCGAAGATGACCGAGGGCATCCGGCCGAAAGCGGAAACCACCTGGTCGCCGGGGTATTGGGCGCTGACACACATCGCGTTCCTGTGTCCCCGATGCGATGAGGAACTCGTCTATGGCTACTCCGTTTCCTGTCCGGGGGATCTGGTCGAGATGCCGGAGCTGGGGAGGCCTGCGCGATTCACGCAACAAGTCATCCCATTCCCGTGCCCCGATGAATAGATCGATAGGGTGCGGGCCAGTCTGACGCTGCCCAAATGGCTGTACCCGAACCGAAAAGAACGAACGAAAGGTGAAAGGATATCATGAAGAAACTGCGTGTGAATAAGACGGAGCTGGCGGAACGCGTTGCTGCCCGCGCCGGAGTGGGGGAACGGGAGGTCTACAAGATCCTCAATGCCACCATCGAGGAGATCCAGTTGGCCGTGATGGGCGGCGAGGAGGTCGCCCTCACGGACTTCGGGGTCTTCCAGGCGAAGCGGCGTGCGGCCCGTGCGGCCCGCAACCCCCGCACCGGGGTGGCTCAGACCGTTCCCGCGCGGACGGTGCCGGTGTTCCGCGTGGCGATCAACTTCCGCAACCGCGTGATCGCCGCCTTCAAGGCCCGGGAAACCAAAACCGAAGGCTGATGACGGCACGGGGAGGTGCACCCGTGTGGGTGCACCTCCCCGCTGCTATCCCCCCTACATCCCCTAGAGAGAATGAAGCTCATGTACGACACTTCGAATCTTCTCCTGCTCGCGGCGGCGTTCGCCGTCGGCATTCTCATCGGCATGGCCATCGTCGCCCTCCGGCGCCGGACTGCTCCCTACGTGAAGGAAGACCCCTATGACCGTTCCCTCTGACAGCGGCGAGCAGCCGGACGAACCGGCGATGGACTACCCGGGCTTCCTCAGCTGCAACATCTGCACGTGCGTGCCGCGCGTGGCCACGCCCCTCGACCGCCAGGAGTGGGTGGACGCGCATGGCCGCGACCATCGCGAGCGCGGAGAGGGGTTCTCCTACATCGTGGTCGGGCCGCTGAAACCAGCGAAGCTCGAAGACATCGGCGGCGGGTTCCGGCTTGTCGTCCACGAGGAGGACAGCGAGTGACCATGGAACCCCTGAGTCCGAACGTCGGCGTTCTCCCCATCGGGCCCGGCGTGCTCTATCCCGACCTGCTGCCTAGCAACGTGTGGGGGTCGAACCTGCGCGGCATCCTGTCCCGTCCCGAATGGGACCGGCTTCGCATGCCGGTGGCGCAGGCGGCCGACATGCGCTGCGAGGTCTGCAGGCAACCGAGCCGCAACGGGCAGACGAGGGCCCAGCGGACGCCGGACTGCCATGAGCTGTGGTATTTCGAGTCGGTCGGGGACAGCAAGGTGCAGCGTCTGCTCCGGTTGATCGCGTTGTGCGTGGAATGCCATCAGGTGCAGCACATCGGCCTCGCGCAGCTGAAGAACCAGATGTGGCAGGTGCGCGCGCAGCTGAAGGCGGTCAACTCGTGGACCGATGCCGAGGTCGACCTCGCGATCCGCAACGCGGAGGAACGCTTCCGGTGGCGCGGCCAGTATCAGTGGGACCTCGACCTTTCAGTGCTGCAGGGGAAGGTGCAGGTCTTCGGCCACCCGAGCCTGCGTATCCCGGCGGCCGACCGTGAGGCCCTGGGCAATTCGTTCCGACCCTGACATCCGTCAGCAACCGAAGAAAGCAGCTGTTATGAAGAACTATTCCGATGAGGATCTGGCGCAGTTGCGCGGCGTGGCCAAGGCGCTCGGCCGCGATCCGGGCGCTTACGGCGACGCCGAGCTGGGCGTCGTCGTGGATGCGCTGACCGCCACCCTCATGAGCGCCATGTTCATCCACACCGTCAAGGACAAGAAGCTCGTCCCCAACGAAGCGGGGATCGCCGCGTACGCTGAGGCGGCGAAGTGGCGTTTCGCCGAGGGCGCCGCCAACGAGGACGTCTCGTTCGAGTTGGTCCCCAACTTCCTGCGGGAAGCGAAGATCCATCTCGCCCTGGTCCTGGCCGAGGACGAGGGCCTGCGGCTCATCCTGAGCGCGGCGCTGCTGTGGAACCAGCACTCGGACGCCACCCACGCTGAAGCCGTCACACTGCTGCTGGAGCGGGCGCAGGCCTTCGTGGAGACCAAGCGGCGGTAAACCCGAGATCGACATCTCGTGTGCAGGGCCTCCGCTGGGCGGGGGCCCTGCATTACGTTGGGGCGCTGACACCGAAAACGAAGGGACGACTATGGCTACGACGCACACCGAGCACGGGGATGCGACCATCGCCCGAGCGGGCCAGATCCTGCTCACCGAAGTGGGGTCGGGATTGCACGGCATCGCGATCGCGGGCACCGACGACCACGACGAGATGGGGGTGTTCATCGAACCTGCTGGCTGTGTGATCGGCCTGGCGAAACCCATGGACACCTACACGTACCGGACGCAGGCGG